>Ga0351891_1089_pt2 | contig 23622 bp, 7 predicted proteins | sample TotcelFGM3001K13_FD_206768 | JGI IMG/M metagenome (GOLD analysis project Ga0351891, IMG submission 206768) | Enriched cells from coal bed in the Powder River Basin, Montana, United States - Total cells FGM rep3 HSBNCT.FGM.300.1.K13 ... | reverse complement strand
AGTAATATCCGGTGTACGTTTGGAAGCGGATCAGGAAGTTGTTGGTGTACGTCAGTCCGCCTGCCGCGATCGCCGCATCCAGGTCTACAATCCGGCGTTGCCAGGAGCCACTCTTGGGACCCAACGTATCGCAACGGTACCAGGTGAGCCCCCGGTCGTCGCTGAGATAGATCCCGTCGCCCGAGTCCGAGTCGTCGTCCGGATTGTACTCGTTGAAGTACAACTTGACGCTGGTTCGACCTGCCAGGTCCACGGCCACGACCGCCTCGCCGGTCGCATTGGTCCACGACAACGCGCTGTCCATCCGCAGCACCTTGTCGCCCGCGTCATCAAGCCACTGGATCCGGCCGTTGGCCGTCGAGTTAAAGAACCACTGCCCGGCCGGGTCGGATAGGCTAGTCCAATCGTCAAAACTTTGAGCGTAGGGATAGGCGGCCGGCTGCAATAGAATCGTGCGAATCGTGTAACGGTCTGCGACGGTCTCGCCGAGCACGCCGTTGCCGTTTTGATCCAGCGGGTTGCCGGCCAGGTCCTGGATGTACGGACCGATCGTCATGGTGTAGCCGCCCGATGCGGTTTGCTCGGTAAAATGCACGGTAAACGATGTCCCGCTGCCGCTGACGCCGATCAGTTGGTCTGTCAAGTCCACATTGCCAGGCCCGGTAAAGCTGACCACATCGGCCAGGGTGAACGTGGCGGCGTCGATCGCTTCGTCGAAGGTGAACGTCAGCCCATCCAGCGTGAACGGGGCCGCGGCTCCAGATACCGCCGCTTCAATCACCTTCGCACCGGCCCCCTCCCAAGTCACCCGGATATCGTCGAACTGCCGGCCGTCGGAGATCCAACCGTAGTAACCGTACTGCTGGAAACGGATCAGGAAATTGTTCGTGTAACTCATGTCCGAGGCGGCAAGTGCCGCGTCCAAATCCACGACGCGCGTCTGCCAGCCCGCAGTCTTGGAACTGAGCGGATCGGCGCGATACCACGTCGCGCCCCGATCGTCGCTGATAAAAACACCGTCCGAATTATCGGTTTCGTCATACGGGTTGTACTCGTTGAAATACAGCTTGATCCCCGTGCGGCCTGACAGGTCGATCGCAAAAATCGCTTCATTCGTGGTCCAGGTGTTGGGCGGACTGTCCATCCGCAGCACCTTGTCGCCCGCGTCATCAAACCACTGAATCCGGCCATTGGCCGTCGAGTTAAAGAACCACTGCCCGGTTGGGTCGGATAGGCTAGTCCAATCGTCAAAACTTTGAGCGTAGGGATAGGCGGCCGGCTGCAATAGAATCGTGCGAATCGTGTAACGGTCTGCGACGGTCTCGCCGAGCACGCCGTTGCCGTTTTGATCCAGCGGGTTGCCGGCCAGGTCCCGGATGTACGGACCGATCGTCATGGTGTAGCCGCCCGGCGCGGTTTGCTCGTTAAAATGCACGGTGAACGATGTCCCGCTGCCGCTGACGCCGGTCAGCTGGTCTGTCAAGTCCACATTGCCCGGCCCGGTAAAGCTGACCACATCGGCCAGGGTGAACGTGGCGGCGTCGATCGCTTCGTCAAAGGTGAACGTCAAACCGTCCAGCGTGAACGGGGCCGCGGCGGCTCCGGATGCCGTCGCCTCGATTACCTTCGGGCCGGCCCCCTCCCAAGTCACCCGGATATCGTCGAACTGCCGGCCGTCGGTGATCCAACCGTAGTAACCGTACTGCTGGAAACGGATCAGAAAATTGTTCGTGTAACTCATGTCCGAGGCGGCAAGTGCCGCGTCCAAGTCCACGACGCGAGTCTGCCAGCCGGCGGTGCTCTTGGAACTGAGCCGATCGGCGCGATACCACGTCGCGTCCCGATCGTCGCTGATAAAAACACCGTCCGAATTATCGGTTTCGTCATACGGGTTGTACTCGTTGAAGTACAGCGTGACCCCCGTGCGGCCTGAGAGGTCGACTGCAAAGATCGCTTCGTTCGTGGCCCAGGTGTTGGGCGAACTGTCCATCCGCAGCACCTTGTCGCCCGCGTCATCAAACCACTGAATCCGGCCATTGGCCGTCGAGTTAAAGAACCACTGCCCGGCCGGGTCGGATAGGCCAGTCCAATCATCAAAACTTTGAGCGTAGGGATAGCCGGCCGGCTGCAACAGGATCGTGCGGATCGTGTAACGGTCTGCGACGGTCTCGCCGAGCACGCCGTTGCCGTTTTGATCCAGCGGGTTGCCGGCCAGGTCCTGGATGTACGGACCGATCGTCATGATGTAGCCGCCCGGCGCGGTTTGCTCGGTAAAATGCACGGTGAACGATGTCCCGCTGCCGCTGACGCCGGTCAGTTGGTCTGTCAAGTCCACATTGCCCGGCCCGGTAAAGCTGACCACATCGGCCAGGGTGAACGTGGCGGCGTCGATTGCTTCGTCGAAGGTGAACGGCAGCCCATCCAGCGTGAACGGGGCCGCGGCGGCTCCGGATGCCGCCGCCTCGATCACCTTCGCACCGGCGCCTTCCCAAGTCAGGCGGATGTCATCGAACTGGCGTCCGTCCGTCGGCCAGTTGTAGTTTGTGTAGACCTGGAACTTGATGCGAAAGTCAGCCGTGTAGCTGATTTCGGCCGCCTGGATTGCTTCATCAAGGTCGATCGCGCGGGATTGCCAGCTGGAACTTCTGCCGCTGAGGGGATCGATTCGGAACCAAGTTGCTCCCTGATCGCTGCTGACATAGACGCCGTCGGTGCTATCTGCCTCGTCTGCCGGATTGCGCTCGTTCCAATAGAGTTTGACGCCCGTCTGCCCCGAAAGATCAACGGCGAACACGGCTTCGCTCGTGGTATAGGTAAAACTGCCGGTGCCGTCGATGCGCAGAACCTTGTCCCCGGACTCGTTCACGATTTGAATCCGCCCGCCAGCACCGGAACTGAAAGACCAGTGGTCGTCCAGCGTCGTCGCGTCCTCGAAGCCCTGGTAGTACGAGTAGGACGCCGGGACGGGATGGAAGTTCACGTGGAACACGCCGTCATAGTCATCGTGCCCGTTGGTCTCGCCGTTGATCACATCCCGATCTTGGTTCATGAGGTTGCCATACACATCGCGAATTCCCGGCCCGACAATGAACTCATACCTGCCGGCCATTTGCTGAATGGGGAACGCGATCGTCCACGTCAGGCTGTCGGTGCTGCTCACGGAGATCGGCAAAATCGAATTGTTAAGCGGCCCCCAAAGACGAGCCTGATCCAGAGGAAAATCGCCAACCGGTTCGTCAAACGTGACATCGAAATGTGTCACGGGACCGTCAATCGGTTCCGTGGGAGATTGGCCGATGACCTGCGGACCCACCAGGTCTCCCGCCACGATCCGCACATCGTCCAGATAGAAGTCGTAGGAATTATGGCCATAGGCGCGGAAACGCACGAAAAAGTCCGCGTCCCGCGCGATCCCCTTGGACGACGCCAACGCGTCCAAGTCCAACGAGTAGTTCGTGTACGTGCTGGGCACGGTCAACGATGTCACTTGCTGCCAGTTCGAGCCATCTCCGCTGAAATCCACATACAGCGAGTTGCTGCTGCTCGACCATTTCGCCCAGAGATCCAAGTTCAGATCGGCTGCCGTTTCATAACCGGTCAGGTCCACCGCCAAGATCGCCGCTTGCGTCGGATAGCTCACCCCTCCCGCCGACGTTCCCATGTCGAACAGCAAGTGACCGACGCCCCCGTGCGGACTGCCGCCGCTGGCCGCTTGCAGCGTTCCGTCGCCCACCGTCTGGAACGCCCAATAGCTGGGCACCGCCGACCAGCTCTCGAACGGCTCGTCGTACAGCACTTGATGCCGCGGCGCTGGCTTCGGCGCCGGCGCGCCCGTCCACACCGCCGGTGCAAACACCACCGTCCCGCTATACGAATCCGCTGCCTCGCCGTTGATCGCGTTCCCGTTTTGGTTCATCGGGTTTCCGGAGGTGTCCGTGATCTGCGGACCGACCCTCAGCCGGTAGATCCCCCGCAGATTTTGGCCCGCGAACGTCACGTCAAACTGCTTGTCTTCACTGCCAACGACTGGCGTCACGCTCAAGGGCGCGGTCGTATTCCCCGTGGCGTCCTTCAACTCCACGTCCCGGCCGTCCGACTCGAAGCTCGATACGGCGATCGGCTCGTCGAACGTCAACCGGATCGCCGACAACGGATCGCCCAACGACGGTAACGCGAGCGGACTGTGCGATGTCACCCGCGGCCCCGTCAAGTCCCCCGCCACGATCCGCACGTCGTCCAGAAAAAAGTCATAGGAATAATCGCTGTACGCGCGGAAACGCACGAAAAAGTCCGCATCCCGTGCAATCCCCTTGGACGACGCCAACACGTCCAAGTCCAACGAGTAGTTCGTGTACGTGCTGGGCACGGTCAACGATGTCACTTGCTGCCAGTTCAAGCCGTCACCGCTGAAATCCACATACAGCGAGTTGCTGCTGCTCGACCATTTCGCCCAGAAATCCAAGTTCAGATCGGCCGCCGTTTCATAACCGGTCAGGTCCACCGCCAAGATCGCCGCTTGCGTCGGATAGGTCACCCCTCCGGCCGAAGTTCCCAGGTCAAACAGCAAGTGACGGACGCCCCCGTGCGGGCTGCCGCCGCTGGCCGCCTGCACCGTTCCGTCGCCAACCGTCTGGAACGCCCGGTACGTCGGCACCGGCGAGAAATCCTCGAACGGCTCGTCGTACAGCACCTGATACCGCGGCGTTGGTTCCGGCACCGGTGCACCCGTCCACACCGTCGGCGAAAACGTGACCGTCCCGCTGTAGACATCCGTCGCCTCGCCGTTGATCGCGTTGCCGTTCTGGTTCATCGGGTTCCCGGAGGTGTCCGTGATCTGCGGCCCGACCCTCAGCCGATAGATCCCGCGCAGGTTCTGGCCCGCGAACGTCACGTCGAACTGCTTGTCTTCGCTGTCCGCCACCGGCGTCACACTCAGGGGCGCGATCGTATTCCCTGCCGCGTCCTTCAACTCCACGTCCCGGCCGTCCGGCTCGAAGCTCGAGACGGTGATCGCCTCGTCGAACGTCACTCGGATCGCCGACAACGGATCGCCCGACGACGGTAACGCGAGCGGACTGTGCGATGTCACCCGCGGCCCCGTCAAGTCCCCCGCCACGATCCGCACGTCGTCCAGATAAAAGTCATGGGAATAATGGCTGTACGCGCGGAAACGCACGAAAAAGTCCGCATCTCGTGCAATCCCCTTGGACGACGCCAAGGCGTCCAAGTCCAACGAGTAGTTCGTGTACGCAGAGGGCACGGTCAACCACGTTACTTCCTGCCAACTCGAGCCGTCCCCGCTGAAATCCGCATATAGCGGATAGCTGCTGCTCGACCATTTTGCCCAGAAATCCAAGTTCAAATCGGTCGCCGTCTCGTAACCCGTCAGGTCCACCGCCAAGATCGCTGCTTGCGTCGGATAGCTCAGCCCTCCGGCCGACGTTCCCAGGTCGAACAGCAAGTGACCGACGCCCCCGTGCAGGCTGCCGCCGCTGGCCGCTTGCACCGTCCCGTCGCCCGCCGTCTGGAACGCCCAGTAGCTGGGCACCGTCGACCAACTCTCGAACGGCTCGTCGTACAACACCTGATACCGCGGCGCTGGTTCCGGCGCCGGCGCGCCCGTCCACACCGCCGGAGCAAACCTGATCGTCCCGCTATAGACATCCGTTGCTTCGCCGTTCAACGCATCCTGGTCCTGGTTCATCGCGTTGCCTGCCAGATCGCTGATCTCCGGGCCGATCGACAATCGATACAAGCCCCGCAGATCCTGATCCGCAAATGTCATGTTGAACTGCGTGTCGCCGCTGCCCGCCACCGGCGTAACCGCCACCGGTTCCACAACGTTGCCTTGCGCGTCCTTCAGCACTACGTCCGCGACCGTGAAATTGGCCACCGCAATCGGCTCGTTGAACGTCACCTGGAGCGCAGCCAGCGGACCGCCGTCCGAAGCCAGCACCGTCGGACTCTGCGCCGTCACTCGCGGCCCCATCAGATCGCCCTTCATGATCCGCACGTCATCCAGATACAGGAGGTGATTGGCCGATGAGGAACTGCTGTAATCACGGAAGCGGATGAAAAAATCCGCGTCCCGGGCGATCCCTTTGCTCGTCGCCAAGGCGTCCAAGTCCAGAGTGAAATTCGTGTATGTCGTGGACAGGCCGCTGTTGGGAGACAGCACGGCCACTTCTTGCCAGTTCCCTTCCGCCCCGCTGAAGTCCACGTACAAGGTGCTCGACGTGCTGGCGTACTTCGCCCAGAACGTCAAGAACAGATCATCCGCCGCCTCCCGGCCCGTCAGATCCACCGCCAGTACCGCCGATTGCGTCGGATACGAACCCACCGTCTGGAATTGCAAGTGCTGCGTTCCGGCTTGCGGCGTTCCCGCCGTCGTCGCCCCGATCGTTCCGCTGCCAACGGTATAGAACCGCCACGCCGACGGCACCGCCGTCGTCCAGCCTTCAAACCCGTCCGCATACAATTGCGGCGCCGCTCCCGCCGGACTCCACACCGTCCCCTGGAATTCCACCGTGCCGTTGTACGTATCCTGACCGTTCGTCTCGCCGTTCAACGCATCCTGGTCCTGGTTCATCGCGTTGCCTGCCAGATCGCTGATCTCCGGGCCGATCAACAGTCGATACAAGCCCCGCAGATCCTGATCCGCAAATGTCATGTTGAACTGCGTGTCGCCGCTGCCCGCCACCGGCGCGACACTCAGCGGCGTGACGAGCTTTCCCTGCGCGTCCTTCAGCACCACGTCCGCGACCGTGAAACTGGCCACCGCAATCGGCTCGTTGAACGTCACCTGAAGCGTACCCAGCGGGCCGCCGTCCGAAGCCAACACCGTAGGACTGTGACTGAGGGCCCGCGGTCCCAAGAGATCAAGTTGCGAGACGCGGATATCATCGAAAGCGAAGCCGCCGCTGCTGAGATAGTAGTTGTCCTGGCTGAAACGGATTTGGAAGTCGCCGGTGTACGCGATCCCGGCGGCGGCGATGGCGGCGTCCAAGTCGATGGTGAAATGCCGATAGAAGTTGCTGCTGTTGGTCCCCTGCAGAAGTACCAGATCGTACCAGCTCTGGCCGTCGGCGCTCATCTGCACGCGGTCTTCGCGGGCCGCGTAGCGATCGCCGAATTCCTTTTGCCAGAAATCCAGCGTCAGGCCGGTTCGTCCCGCCAATTCCAAGTGCAAGGTTGCATATTGAGGGCCGGCATAGGCGGCGATTTCGTCAAGCAGCAGATGATACAAGCCGTCGTGGGGGCCCTGAGCGTTGGACACGCCGACTCGGCCCGTCGCACTGGTGACGAATTCCCAATATCCACCCAATCCGGCAAGCGCGCCCGCCTCGAAGGTTTCCGTGAAGGGAATGGCGGAGACTTTCGGCATGACGTCGAAATAACGGACGTAATCGTCGCCGCCCGTGCCGTCGGCGTTGCCGTCCAAGGGATTGCCGAGCAAATCCTTCAAACCGTCACTGAACACCGTCAGGCGATATTGGCCTTCGGGCAACATGCCGCCCGAAATGGCCAGCGTCGCATTCAGACCATTAACGTAGGTTGGGGAGAGGGACAAGACGTTTGGCACGTCGTCGGCCGTATCGAACGTTTGGTCCGCTCCCGCCTCGACCAGTTGCCAGTTCGCGGCATCGTTGACCGAATCGGCGTCCATCACTTCGGAGAAACGTACGCTCAGGGAATCGATCGCAGCCCAGGTATGGCCGCCGTCAGGCGGCAGCGGCTGGATGGCGTTGATCCGCGGTTGAATGTCCACGTCTCGCTCGATGATCAATTCCCAGCTGTGCAACGTGCCAACGTCCTGGGCGTAATCGTCGGTGATCTCCAACGTCCAGGTGCCGCGGGCGTCAAAACCGTCGACCGTGGACAGCAAGCCTTCGGGCCGGAAGCGGCCGCTGAAAGGGGCCGTTGCCGTGGCGATTGACGTCGGGGCTTCGTCGTCCAGAATCGTGTTAGTAAAGTTGCCGCCACCGCCCCCCACGTCGGTAAATAGCTCCACTCGAGTTCCGTCCGGGGCAACCAGATATACGTCCAGATCGCTGGCCCAGGTGTGCGTGATGTTCAGTTGGACGTCCAGATCGGCGATGGTAATGCCTTGTTCACCGCTGATGGTCAGGGTGGACGTGATCGTGGTGCGATCCGGGATGTTTTTGGGGACGTCAGTGGACGGGTAGCGATCGATCAGCGGATCGTCGATGGTAAAGTGCCCGGTGAATCCCGATGCGGGTGTGCCGTGCGTATCGGTGATCGCGCGATTGAGCAGTTGGTAGGTCACCAACCCGTCGCGGGTCAGACCGGTGACGGTATACCGGACGGAATCGCTCGCAACGACAGCAGCGCCCGTCACGGATCCCCAGTCCAACACCAGATCGTCCACGCCGATCGACGCGGGATCGATCGGTTCGTTGAACTGCAGCACGATGGCAGCCGGTGCCGAGGCGAGGACTTGCCCTTCTCCGGGCGACGTGGCGACGACGGTCGTAGAAAGCAAGTCTAGTAGAACTCGCCGCTCCAGGCGTCGATCGGATCGTCGTCGCCGTCCCGCAGGATGACGCCCTCAGGGACCAGCATCTGCTGCGGTCCTTGCGCCGTGACCGGCGACGTGTCGAACCGGAAAGTCACCGTGTCGGCGTCCTCCAGCGTCATGGCGTCGGCCGGAACGCCGTTGACCGTCAGGTCCGCGGCGGCCACCGTCTCGGGATCGAAGGCGTGCGTAAAGTCGATGGTGAATTGCGTCAAGGCCGAATCCACGATGCTGCCCGCCGCGGGCGTACTACGGGCGACATTCATGCCCAGCAGGCTCAAGGTCTCGCGCGCGTTCAGCCGACCACCGGTGGCGACTTTCCCGGCCAAGTTCGGTTGGGGATCCACCCCGGCCAAAATCGCATTGCGGATCTGTTCCGGCGTGGCGTTGGGGGCCATCGACCAGGCCAAAGCGGCAACTCCCGCGACATGCGGGGAAGCCATGCTGGTGCCGCTCAGCGGGCCGTAGGCACCGTTCAACAGAGTGCTGTACGTATTGACGCCCGGCGCCGCCAAGTCCACGGACGTGGCCCCATAGGAGCTGAACGCGGCCAGCCGGTCGTTGTGGTCGGTGGCCGCCACGGCGATGATGTTGTCCAGGTTGTAGCTGGACGGATAATGCGGCGAAACGTCGTTGTTGCTGCTGCTGTTGCCGGCCGCCGCAACGAACAGCATCCCGGCGGCCCCGCTGGCGGCGATCGCGTCGGCCAGCGACTGTTCATATCCTCCGCCACCCCAACTGTTGTTGGTCACCCGGATTTCGACGCCATAGTCCTGCCGCATCAGGGTGGCGTAGTTCACCGCGCGGACGGCGTTAGCCAGCGACCCGCTGCCGCCGCTGCCGAGGAATTTCAGGGCCATGACGGACGAAGTCCAGTTGACCCCGACGACGCCCGCACCATTATTGCCGACCCCGGCAATCGTGCCCGCGACGTGAGTTCCGTGGCGGTGGTCGTCCATCGGATCGCCGTCGTTGTTCGCAAAATCGTAACCGTGGACGTCGTCGATGAATCCGTTGCCGTCGTCGTCAATGCCGTTGGCGGGAATCTCGCCCGGATTGATCCACATGTTGGCGGCCAAGTCCGGATGGTTGTAGTCGACGCCCGTATCGATCACACCGACCACGATCGCGGCGCTGCCGGTGGCGATGTCCCACGCCTCCAGCGCATCGATATCTGCGCCTGGCGTCCCGCCGGTTTGGCCCGTGTTGTGCAAACCCCACAGCAGCGACAAGGACGGGTCGTCCGGCAGCGTTTGGACGCGGATGACGGAATTGGGTTCGACATAAGCGATGTCCGCATGGCCGCCAAGACCCTTTTCCCAATCCGCGGGAGCGAAGCCAAGCGGCGTTTCGACCAGCACCAGCCCTTCCAATCCCAGGCCTCGGACAACGCGGCCTCCTTGCAGCAGCGGCGCGAGCGAGTCGGCGACTGCCGACGGCGTCTCCAGCCGGCTTGCTGCCTCCGGGGTCAGACGCAGAATCCATTGGTTGGCAGCCGTTTCGATTTCACGGTCGCCCCACCGCATCCCCTGGGTTTCGGGCACAGGCCCCTGAGGCGCTTTCGGAGCAGCGTGGACGATATCCAGTTGCGGCGATACCGGTGCAAACCATGCGGAATCGACCTTGGGAATCCAGATCGGCGCGGACTCTTTCCCGGGAATCGGCGCGGCACTCAGCAAGATCCGCAGTTCCAGTCGCTCGACCGCGACCGCACGAAAACGCCGACGCGATTCGCTTTCGGGTGCCAAGGTGTTGTCGCGTTCTCTGCGCCGGCGAAATAACGACGCCAACTGCCTCCAAGCAATGCTCGTGCGACTCATGAGCGGCCCTTTCGCAAAATGAAGTGATCGGTCGCGACGGCTTAGGATTTCCCAGGCGAAACTCCGGCCCTTGCTTTGCCTGCTGCGGATTATCACACTGGAACCTGTGGTGAGACATTGAGGAATGCGACAACCGGCCCTCGGATCTACATCCTACCACCTCCGAACGACCGTCGATTGTGCCGCTTGTTTCAGGGAATTCAACCCCACAAGCATGGGTTGCCCCAAAGAATAGGGCTGGCCGTTCTTGTTCGTCCCATGTCTCGAATACTTCGAGGCATTCCCACAGCAGACGCCGGTGCCGGCAAGCGGACCGGCCGGCGGCCCGCGCGACGTTGGACCCGCCGGGCGAGGGGAAGAAATTGGCTTACCCACTGTAACCCGAAGCGTCAGCGAGGAACGTGCCGTTTGCCGCATCCCCTCGCTTACGCTTCGGGTTACTTTATTGTACTTCTCTGCGCTGAATATCGGGCTAGGCCAAAGCAAGGGACGGCCCATGTCATCGCTGGAGCAATGGGCCTTGCTCCACCAGCAGCGACAGGACGTCCTCCAACGCTTCGTCCGCCGCCGCACGTCCTGTCCACTCCCCCTCGCCCCAGATGCCGGCTCCCAAGGACGCTTCCGGAACGGGCCCGGAGCCGTGCGCATTGATATAGTTGATGACCAGCAACACGTCCAGCGCCGTCAGCCAATCGTCGCCGGAAACATCGAAGTACGGCGGCGGCCCTTGCGGCGGTTGGGGAACCGGCAATTCCCGCGCGCCGCCGTCGTTGATGGCGTTGATTGCGACCAGCACATCCAAGGGCGTAATCAGCCCGTCATCGTTCACATCGCAACGATGGACCGCGTTCTGCCAAGCGGGTTGGTCCACTCCCGCCGTGACCGATATCGTCGCCTCGACAACTTGGCTCACGAACAGCGGGTTGGCGGCATAGTTGTTGTCCCGCACGCGCAGCTTGATCGTCCGCGTGGAACCGGCGTTCAGGCCCGTCGCCGAGAACACCGGCGACGGCCCCGTCTCGTCGCCGCGCGTCGCCGCCGAACCGCTCTCGCCGAATACGCCGTCGCCGTCTAAGTCCCATTCGTAGGCGACGATGGCATCGCCCGCGTCCCAGGCGCGTGACGCGAGCCCGCTGAGCGTCACCGTTCCACCGGCAGGCACCGAACCCGGCTCGGCAATCTCCGCCAGCGGGCGCTGTTTGAGGATCAGCCGTCCGTTCAGGATTGTGACGGGTTGTTCGTCGGCGAAACTGGAATTGCCCATCAGCGTGCCGGCCATTTTCAGATCGAAAGGATTGTTCGGATCGTCGGCCGACAGCCCGCCGGCATCGAACACGACCGTCGCCAGCAGTCCGTCGGCGAGCACGGTGCCCGACGCCGTGGTCGTGCCGCTTTGCCAGAAGTGTGGTCCCCAAGGACCCATGCTGGCTTCGCCCGTGTGGTTTCCCGTGAAGATCGTCGCCGGATTATCGGGCCGGTGTGGCGGTCCAAAGATATCGGCGACTGCGATCACCGGCCCCGTGACGGCGCCGCCCACACTGGGACCGCCATCGGCCACCTGCAGAAAAAACTCCAGCCCTTGCACCGCCCGGTCCCCGGACACCCGAATTTCGATCGCTTGGTCCGGCTCGCCCGCCAACAACACGTGATCGCCGATGGCAATGACGGCGGTCAGCGCGTAGCGCGGCTCTAGCTGTTCCGCGCCCAACCGGGCCCGACGGGCGCGAAGCTGCGAACGCAGCACGGTCGCCGGCCGAAAGACGTGGGCCAAGAAAGCGAAGATTTGCCCAAGCGACCAATTAAGAAAAGTGCGAATTATCATCATATCTCACAGCTTGTAGACGAGAATGTGGCCTCAGGAGCCAGCCTTGCGGCCCTCGATCACATCCTGCCAAAACGGCGACAGGCCCTGATAGGCCCGCACATAGGCCGCCTCCAACGGGACGAGAAGATACCATTCGGGACTGAGGAACAGGGGCATGTCAGGCAAGGCAATTCCGACGGCAACGGGTTCCACATAAGCTTGGGGCATGACACCGGCAGTGTACGAAGCGAGCGTCAACGGCTTGTCGGCCGGCACCTCATAGGGCCGTCCATACAAATCGTTCCAAATGGCGCCGTGCATGCCGTCCGGGTCCGAGGGACTGGGCGGAAATAGGTCGATCACCAGAAGATGGATCTCCTTCTGCAGTGCGGACACCGCCTTGTCGACAAAATCCCGGACGGTGGCCGGCCGGTCTTTGTTGGCCGGGGATACGATTTCGATCATGGCGACCAGGCGGTGACCGGACGTATGACGAATCGCCAACGTCCGCCGCGTGCGGACATACGTGGCATTCGGATCCGGCATCATCCGGACGCTGGTCTTGGGCGGCTTCTCCGCCACAGCCACGATACCCTCCGGCGGCCTCTCGGGGCTCGATGGCGGAGCGTGTGACAGGGTCAGCACGTCAGGAATGATTTGCCCCGCATGCTGCTCGGCCATCGCATAGTACCCGGGCGGCAACAGGCCGGTGTTCAAGGCATCGCGGAGATGGATGATCCACCCGCTGTGGAAATCATGGAACGTGCCGGCGTCGACGCGTGTCCAGTCATGAATAGCCATGGCAAAACGGCTCCCGTTCTGTCATGCGTTCCGGTGGCCACGATGAGGCATGATTCGACTCCCAAGGATCCAGACGATCAAAAAACAGACCGGTCGCTAGCAGCTATTCTAGCGGATCGTGATGCCAGCGGCGAGCCGGGAGGCCGAGGTTTCCCGTTTCAGGACCGTCGAGGATGAGCACGTCAGAAACGCTCGCCGTCGTTGATAGCGTTGATTTCCACCAACACATCCAAGGGCCTAATCAGCCTGTCATCGTTCACATCGCAACGATGGACCGCGTTCTGCCAAGCGGGTTGATCCTCTCCCGCCGTGACCGAGATCGTCGCCTCGGCAACTTGGCTGACGAACAGCGGGTTGGCGGCATTGTTGTTGTCCCGCGCGCGCAGCTTGACCGTCCGCGTGGAACCGGCGTTCCAACGGTGTTTGGCGGCGGATCGTCCGCGATTCCATCCGCAAACGTACTGTCCGGCGGCAGCCGCGAGCCCTTGTCCAAGTCTACAATTCCGCAAACAACGCATCGAGCGAGTGGAGCATTTCCGTCGACCGCGGGCCGCTCAATAGCGACAGGAGATCCTCCCAATCATCCGTCTTCTCGGCCAGTCGTGGCGAGCCCTCCGATTCACCGCCCGCAGCCGCCCCCACCGGCGTTCCACCGGCCGGCAGCCCCGGCACGGTGATCATCCGCAGGGCGTTCAAAAAATTCATCCCGTGGTTGCGGGCGACCAGTTCGTCGCTCACCGTGACAAACCTATCCTTGTTGAAGTCGCAGGGATCGGTGATGGGAGCCGGGTTCTGGAAGTTGTGGGGATAACTGCGGGCAGCCAGTTCATCCGAGACGGTCACGAATGCGAACAGGCTGACATTGCCCGAGCCCGAGTCGCCGATGGCGTTGCCGAAGTAGAAGACGTCCGGGCTGTCCAGTCCCGTGGCAGCGGTTGCCAGGACGGTGATTTGCAGCCATGTGTTCTGAATCGCGTTGTCGGCCCAGATGATCGTGATCCGATCCGACGGTGCGCCCTCCGCATCCGGCGTGCCGGCGCCCGGGAATACTCTGATGCCGACCGGAGCCGGCGCGGCGGGCCAAGCCGCCGGATCGTTGTCGTTGCCGATGTGAAACTCGAAGTCGGCGGCGGTCGGCGTGCCCCTCAGTCCCGCGATGTCGATCATCACGCCGTTGATGCCACGGCTGTAACTGGTGTAGTTGGCAAACGTCGCCGTCTGGCCCGGCAGCAGCGTGTTCTTGCCTAACGCCAGTGCCGGCTGGTCCCTGCCGGTCGGATGTGGCCCGTGGCCGCCGGCCAACGGCGCATGCGGCGCGACGGCGGAGAAATCGTTCGTGTCGGCCGCCGGATCATTGCCGTCGTAGAACGAATTGTTGTAGAAGATGTGGCGATCCGTAATGCGCGAGACAGAAAATTGAAAATTCGCGAGCGAGGCGGCTTCGTCCGAAGTCAAGAACGCCGCCGCTTGACCGCCGAACGATCCGGTTGTGACCAGGGCCCCGGCCGCCGCCTCCGCCGCCGCACGGCTCTCGCTCACAATCGTAAAGTGGGCCAGGCGCACGGTCGCGCCGGCCGGGACTGTCACAGCGTACGTCCATTCCAGGTTATCACCCGTCGTAGCGACCGTCTGCGGCTGCAAACCGAACGGCCCGCGCAGGTAATGGACGATCGCCGGTGCGCCGCTGCCGTCGGCGTCGGTGCCGATCCACTGATCGGTGATTTCGATAGCGGTGTCGCCATCCGAGGTTTTCCAGACCGTGGTGGCCGCGTCCGAACCCAAGTTGCCGACGATGCGGACGGTGGTAGTGATCGGCGAACCGGTCGGGTTGCTGAACACCTCGACAGTCCGCACGAAATCCTCGGCTCCCACGCTGGGCACGGTGATCCGCCGGTGGACGCGAAGGCCGGCTAACGTTTGCGGGGCCGTGACCAGGGTCCGCCCGCCATCGGCCAGCGCCTCGATCGCGTCGGGTCGATAATCCGCGCCGCCGACCTGCAAACGGTTGAGCCCGTCAAAGGCGTTTTGCGGACCTTGCACCAGCTGGCCGGCTCCGAAGCCGCGCGGCTGGACGTCGAACACCAGAGTGTTGGCCGAAGTCAGCGGCCACGGCGGCGGGGCCAGGGTGTTCCGCAGCAGCGCTATGGTATACGTCTCCCGGTTCGCGATCACCACGTCCGGCTGGCCGTCGGCATCGAGGTCGCCCACCGCGAGCGCCGCGGGCGCGTCGCCCTCGGCATGATAAACGCTGGCCGGCAGGAATCCGCCCACGCCGTCGGCCAGCAGGATTCCCAGCGAGTCGCTGCCGCGATTGGCCGCGGCCAGATCGGGCATCCCATCCCCGTTGAAGTCGCCCATGGCGATCGAATCGGGATAGCTGCCGCCCGAGCGGAACGCGGTCAACGCCGAGAAGCCGCCCGCCCCGTTGCCGTAGAACACCGCCAGGTTCTCGCCTGTGGCATACTTCGCCACGACCAGATCGGCCTTCCCGTCCGCATTGAAATCGCCCACGGCCAACGATTCGGGATCCGACCCCGGCGTGCTCAAGGTGGCGGCCAGTGAGAATGCGCCGGCGCCGTTGCCCAGCAGTATTCCCACGTTGCGCGCCCACTCGTTGCCCACCGCCAAGTCGGCTTTGCCGTCGCCGTTGAAGTCTCCCACGGCCAAGGACCGAGGGTGAGAGCCTCCGGAACTGAACGTCTGGGCCGCGCTCAGGTTACCGGCGCCATCGCCCAATAAAATGCCGACATTGTCGCTGTCCCAGTTCGTCACAGCCACGTCCGGATGGCCGTCGTTGTTGAAGTCCCCGACCGCGACGAACAGAGGATTGTCTCCGCCGGAACCAAACGTCCGGGCCGAGCCCAAGCCGCCGGCCCCGCCCAGCAGCAATCCCAGCGAGTGGCTCGGCGAGGCGTTGGCCACAATCAAGTCCAGCCGGCCGTCGGCGTTGAAGTCCGCCGCGGCAAGCGAGTAGGGCGCCGAGCCGCCGGACAGGAACGTTCTGGCTCCTGCCAGCCCGCCTGCCCCGTCGCCCAGCAACAAGCCCACGTTTCCCATGCCGCCGCTGGCCGGGTTCGCCACGGCCACGTCGGCGCGGCCGTCGGCGTTGAAGTCACCGACGGCCACGGATTGCGGATATGTCCCGCCGGGGCCGAAGGTCCGGTTCGCGCCGAAATCGCCGGCTCCGTCGCCAAACAGAATTCCCACGTTGTAATTGTCCCAATTGACCACGGCGATGTCCGCCCGGCCGTCGGCGTCAAAGTCCCCGATCGCGGCCGCATAGGGGTCCGTGCCGCCCGTCCCCCATGTACGGACCGCAGAGAACGCTCCCGCACCATCGCCCAAGAGCACGCCCACATTGCTGGCATAGTAGTTCACCACGGTCAAATCGAGCTTTCCGTCACCGTTCACGTCGCTCACCGAAACGTGGTACGGACGAAGGCCGCCCGCAGCAAACGTGACCGCCGGCGAAAATCCGCCCACCCCGTTGCCCAGCAATATGCCTACGTCGGCGCTGGAATAATTCGCGACGGCCAAATCGGATTTCCCGTCTCCATTGAAATCCTCGACCGCCACGCACCCAGGCACCGAGCCGCCCGAACTGAAACTGGTCGAGGAAGCAAATCCGCCGATCCCATCGCCGAAACGCACCACGACGCTGCCCGTATCGCCGGCGATGGCCAGATCCACCTTGCCATCCATGTTGAAGTCGCCGGTTGCCACGGACATGGCCTTCCCGCTGCCGGCACTCCAGATCGCGGCGGCCGCAAAGCCGCCCGACCCGTCGCCGAGCAGGACCCCGACATCCCGGCTCTCTTTGTTGGCTACGGCGAGATCCAAGCGGCCGTCGGCGTTGAAGTCCGCCACGGCCAGCGATTGCGGCATCGAGCCGCCCGACGCAAAGGTGACCGGCGCTCCGAAGCCGCCTGCGCCGTCGCCCAGAATCACGCCGACTTTTCCGGCCGTTGTATCGCCGCCCACGACCAAATCGGGCCGCCCGTCGCCGTTCAAGTCCCCGCTCGCGATCGAGGTGGCCCAACCCACACCATGTGCAAAGGTCTTTACCGTCGCGAATCCACCGAGACCATCGCCCAGCAAAATCGCCGTCAGGAAACTGGTAGCCACCGCCAGGTCCGGCTTGCCATCCAAATTGAAATCTCCCCCCGCGATTGCTGCGGGCCGGTCGCTTCCGGTTCCGAACGTCGGCGTGTTGTGGAACAGCGAATCGTCGACGCGCGTGACGACAAAGTCCCGCACCCAATCGCCGCCTGGCAAGCCATCGCCGTCACCGTCCAACGCGTTGCCGGTCGGGTCCGCAATCGCATCCCGCACGGTCAAGCGATAGACGCTCGGGATCAAGGCCGGTACGCGCAAGGTCGTCGTCCGATCCGACCAGGAGGCGGCCAGCGCGTGAATATCGTCGTCCGCCGTGCCCAGCAGCGCGTCGGGTCCCAAGCTGCGAAGTACAAAATGGCCCGGCGTGCCCGCCCCTGTCACGACTTCGCCAAAAGTGATCTCAATCGTCCTTGTGCCGGCGTTCAGCCGTCCGCCCGCCAAGCTGGGCAACATGCCGCTAACCGTCGGCGGGATCTCGTCCACGTCGTTGATGGTGATGGTGAATGTCGCCTCGCACCACAAGCCGGCCGGATCCGCGGCTCGAACCCGGATGCGGTACGTGGTACGAGCTTCGTAGTCGAACATGGCAGCCGTTTGCAGTTGGTTGCCGGCGATGCCAAAGGCCGCGTTGTCGGGGTAACCCGCGAAATCGACCAAGGTGTAAGCCAACGCGTCGCCCGCGTTGGGATCGCTGGCGGACAGCGTGCCGATCGGCGTGCCCACCGGACGATTCTCCGGCAAGTTGGCGTTGCTGAGCGTCAGGTCGGTCGGCGGCAGGTTTTCCATCATCCGCGACACGAACGAATCCGACTGTCCCGCGCTGGACAACCAAAACGTCGTGCCGGCTGGAGCGAAGTCGGCCGTCCCCAGGAATTCGCCGGTGGTATATACGCTGTCGTCGGCCGCCACGGCCAAGCCGCGTACGAAATCGCCGCCGGTTCCGCCGAACGCGCGCGCCCACACCAGTTGCCCCGTCGGATCCAACCGGGTCACAAAAGCGTCCTGGGCGCCGGCGCCCGTCACGTTCAGCACCTCCGGTCCGGGATCGAAATCCGCCGCTCCCGTGAACGATCCCGCCGCGTAGACGTCTCCGCCTGTGCCCAACGCCACGCCTGCCGCCGCGTCATCGCCCGGCCCGCCTTGCCGCACGGCCCACACGAAATTGCCCGTTGCGTCCAGCCGCGCAACGAAGATGTCATCGCCGCCGGCGCTGGTCAAGGGAGCCGGCGCCGCACCGGGATCGAAGTCGGCCGTATCTTGGAACTTGCCCGCCACATAGATCCAGCCGTCACCCGTGGCCGCGACCCCGGTCCCGACGTCATCGCCCGGCCCGCCTATTGCCGCGGCCCAGAGCAGGCTGCCGGCGCTGTCCAGCTTGGCCACGAACCCATCCGAATCACCGGCGCCGATCAGGTTGTGCGTGCCGTCGCCGGGATCGAAATCCGCCGGGCCTTCAAAGTCCCCCGTGACGACGACGCTGCCGTCGGCAAAGACCACCAGAGCCCGCGCCGCGTCGGGGCCCGCCCCGCCCATGTTGCGCGCCCATACAAAACCGCCGGATGCATCCAGCCGGTACACGAACGCGTCGGAGGCTGCGGACGGTCCGGCGGCGGCCAACACGACGGCATCCGGCCCCGGGTCGAAATCCACCGTCCCCTCGAACGATCCGGCGACGTACACGTGGCCGTCAGGCCCCGCGGTTATGCCGCGACCGGCCTCGTCTCCCGTACCGCCCACGCCGCGGACCCAGACCAAATTGCCCGCCGCGTCCAACCGGCCTACGAACAGATCGTCGCCGCCGGCGCTGGTGATCCACGCCGGCGCGGCGCTCGGATCGAAGTCCGCCGTGCCTTGGAACGATCCCGCGATCAGCAGTTCGCCGTCGGCCGTCAACGCAATCGCTCGGCCTCGATCGTCCCCGCTGCCGCCCAGCGGGCGAGCCCACACCAGCGCCCCGCCAGCGGTGTATCGAGCGACGAACACGTCGCTACCGCCGGCGCTCGACAGCAGAACACTGCCCGGCCCCGGATCGAAATCCACCGTCCCCTGGAACTCGCCGATCACATAAGCGTTTCCGGCCGCGTCGACGGCCACGCCCCGCCCGCGATCGGCCTGACTCGCCCCCGCCGCCACGGCGTGACCAAAACTCGGCGCCGCGCCGACCAGGCCGGCGTCCAGCGTCGCGTCGCTCGGGCCCGCGGCGAGCGCGAACGCCACGGACATCCCCGCGGCATCCACGTCGCTATCCAACGCAGTATCCGTCCCCGCATTCGGCACCGTAAACAGATATCCGACAGGCGCGACACGTGATCGGCCGCCGAAAACACCTCGGCCACCGCCCCGGCCACGCCCGCTTCGCCAGGGTCCTGAATCCCGTCGCCGTCCTCGTCCCACCATACGCGATCGCCGATCGCGGAGGCATCGGCCAGTTCCACCACCGTCACCGTCAACGGCTGCTCGAACCACAGCCCTGTCCTGTCGGTCACCCTAACGCGGATGCTGTACACGCTGCGGACGTCAAAGTCGAACACCGCGGCGGTCAACAGCAGATCGCCCTCAATGCGGAACGCGGCGTTGTCCGCGTCCCCTGTCCCGGCGACCAGGCGGAACGTAAAACGCTCGCCCGGATCGGGATCGGCGGCCAGCAGCCGCCCGACGACGGTTCCCGCCGGCTGCTGTTCCAGAACCGCCGCGACCGGCAACGTCAGATCGGTGGGACGTTGCGCCAGTTCCAGCCGGACCAGGAACGCGTCCGCCCCGCCACGACTGGTCAGCGCGAACACTCCTTCGCGCGGATCGAAGTCGGCCGTATTGCGGAACGCACCCGTGGCGTAGACGCTGCCGTCGGGAGCCGCGGCCAAGGCGTTCACGTAGTCGTTCTCCGCGCCTCCCAGCGGCGCCGCCCAGACAAAACGGCCGGCGGCGTCCAATCGCACCACGATCGCATCCTGGCCGCCGGCACTGGTCAGGTCCAGCGTCGCCGGTCCCGGATCGAAGTCGCCGGTTTCCCGGAAATAGCCGCCCACGTATACGCCGCCGTCGGGGGCCGATTCCAAGGCATAGGTCATGTCGTGGGTCGTTCCGCCCAGCTGCTTGGCCCAGACGTAATCTCCGGCGCCGTCCAGTTGGAACACGAACATGTCGTACCCGCCGGCGCTGGTCAGGCTCGCCGTTCCCGTACCGGGGTCGAAGTCGGCCGTTCCCGTGAACATGCCGGCTGCGTAGACGCTGCCGTCGTCCGCGACGGCGATCCCGCGGCCGGTGTCCGTGCCGGTCCCGCCGAACTGCTTCGCCCAGATCAGATTGCCTTCGGCGTCCAGCCGGACGACGAACGCGTCGTCGCCACCGGCCGACACCAAGGTGCAGGCACAAGCGCCCGGATCAAAATCGGCGGAACCGGCGAACACGCCCGTGACGAACAGACTGCCATCACCGCCCTCGGCCAGACCATAAGGAATGTCGCTGCTGATCCCTCCCCAGCGCCGCGCCCAAACAAAATCGCCGGCCGCGTCCCACCGCGCGACATAGGCATCCGAGTTGCCGGCGCTGGTCAGCAGAACCTCGGCCGGCCCGGGATCGAAGTCGGCGGTCGAGCTGAAGCTGCCGGTCAGCAGCAGGCCGCCATCCGAACGCGACACGACGAGCTTCGTGATTCCAGGGACCAGCGACTTGACCCACACAAACCGACCCGCCGAATCCAGCTTCAATACGAACGTTGCGGTGGACGACGAAGTCAACAGAAATTCGCCGGGCCCGGGATCAAAATCGACTGTCCCGGAGAACGTCCCCGCGATGTACACGCTGCCGTCAGCCGCGACCGCGATGTGGCGTCCGTATTCGCTGCTGGTCCCGCCAAAGCTTTGCGCCCAGACCAGCACGCCGCCGTGGGTGTACTTGGCCACGAACACGTCCGCAGATCCCACGGCCGTCAAGTCATAGCCGCCCGGCCCCGGATCGAAATCCGCGGTACCGGCGAACGAGCCGGTCACGTAGATATCGCCCGCTTCGTCCGCCGCCACCGCACGTCCTTCGTCATCCGAAGCCGCACCGATTCTCAGCGCAAACCCGAACGGTCCAGGGGCGCCGACCAGCCCCGCATCGACGCTCGTCAGATTCTGACCGGCCGACAACACGAACGAATGGCGGAATCGCCCTCGACGTTTAACTTCGCCACCCAGGCATCATCGTAGCTGACAATCTGAGTCAGCGAGTACGTGTCCGGACCCGGATCAAAGTCGATGGTGTTGCCGATCGCGCCCGACGTGTAGACGCTTCCGTCCGGCCCCACTGCGATGTCGGTGCCGCGGCCTCGCCCGCCGATGAATCCCTTGACCCAAACCAAGAGGAGCATGTCTATATTCATTCAACCGCCCACAGCGCGAACACCGCGTCGTGCTGCTCCAGCACGTCGCCCAGCAGCCAGTCCGTCCTCTGTTCCGCTGGCAGCGTCAGAACGTCTTCCAGCGTCTCCCGGCGGCCAGGCGGTCGCTGCGAAGACGTGGCAAGCGGGGCGCCGCCCCACTCGCGCGCGGCGTCCGCGAGCCACTGTGCCATCCAGCGGTCGTGTTGATCCTGCCGGCTGTCAATCCGGGGGAATCGCTCGTCGGCGGCCGCATGCCTTCGATTGTGCGCGGCGAGCGCATCCGTCCCGCTGAAAATCCCCGCTTCCAACTCCGCCCACCGGCTCTCGCCCTCGCCGCCGGCTGCCAAGCCGTCTGACAGCATCCACGCAACCGCGGGCGGCGCGTCGGGGATCGGACCGGAGCCGTATTTGTTGATGTAATTGATCACCAGCAGCACGTCCTGGGCGGTCAGCCAGTTGTCGCGGGAGACGTCGAAGTAAGGCGGCGGCAGCTGCGGGGATAGCGGGGGAACGGACAATTCTCGCGCACCTCGATTGTTGATCTCGTTGATGCTGGCCAGTACGTCCCCTGCCGTGATCCATCCGTCGTCCGTCACATCACAAGCATGGCGCCGGTTCTGCCAGGGATAAGTCCGAGCGGCGACGTGGACCATCAGTCTTTCCTCGCCCCCGCCCAAATCGTCGTCTCCGGCCGTCACGGTGACGAAATACACTCCCTCCTCCGCGTACACGTGACTCAAGCTAAAGGTTTTATCCGCGTTCAGATTCAGCGGCTGCACCTCGCTGCCGTCACCGTAATCAACCACGGCGGTCCAGCTATCCGCACCAGGATCGACAACCCCGCCCGTGCTCGTAAACGTGTCGCCGACTTCGATCGCCGCGTCCTCTCCGACCCAGACCTGCGGCGCAACGTTCTGCACGGTAATCAGCTTGATGCCCGCGGACTCGTGCGTACCGTCCTCGTCCACCAGGTCCACGGTGATCGTATAAGGATCGGCTGCCGTCCCCGGTGGATCGTCGTCGGCGTACACGTGCGTCACGTCCCCGCCGCTGGCATACGTGTCGCTCGTCCCGTCGCCCCAATGCACGATCCACTCCGTCACCGAATCAGTGCCCGGATCGGTGATCTCGTCCAGCGTCAGCGTGTACGTCGAACCCTCGTCCACCGTCGGCGGACCGGACAAAGCAATCGTCGGCGGGACGTTGGCCACCGTGATCGCCGTCGTTTCAGAGGCCGCGCCGGTATCGTCATCCGCGACGGCCACGGTGATCGTATACTGCTCGACTGCGCCGTTGTCCGCGTATAGATGCGTCGCGCTGAACGTCGTGGTTCCCGCGAGATAAATGTAGGTTTCGACCACCGAGCCGTCGCCCCAATCGACCACCACCGTGAACGTGTCCAGCGTCCCCGGGTCCGTGATCGTGCCGCTCAGCGTCGCCATCCCGTTTTCGAGGATTCCCGCCACCGCGTTCAACGCCAGCACCGGCGCCACGTTCGTGACCCGTACCGTCGCCGTCTTGGTGTCGCTGCCCGTGTCGTCGTCCGTGACCGTCACCGTGATCGTGTAATCATCCGCCGCTGTCGCCGTCGGATTGTCGTCCAAATACTGGTGCGTCTCGCTGAACGTGGTCGTTCCCGCCGCATACGTGAACGTCTGCGGCGCCGAACCGTCGCCCCAATCGACCACCACCGTGAACGTATCCAGCGTTCCCGGATCCGTGATCGTGCCGCTCAGCGTCGCCGTCCCGTTCTCGTTGATTCCCAGCACCGCGTTCAGCGCCAACACCGGCGCCACGTTCGTGACCCGTACCGTCGCCGTCTTGGTGTCGCTGCCCGTGTCGTCGTCCGTGACTGTCACCGTGATCGTGTAATCATCCGCCGCCGTCGCCGTCGGGCTGTCGTCCAAGTACTGGTGCGTCTCGCTGAACGCCGTCGTCTCCGCCCCATACGTGAACGTCTGCGGCGCCGAACCATCGCCCCAATCGACCACCACCGTGAACGTATCCAGCGTTCCCGGATCCGTGATCGTGCCGCTCAGCATCGCCGTCCCGTTTTCGTTGATTCCCACCACCGCGTTCAGCGCCAACACCGGCGCCACGTTCGTGACCCGTACCGTCGCCGTCTTGGTGTCGCTGCCCGTGTCGTCGTCCGTGACCGTCACCGTGATCGTGTAATCATCCG
>Ga0351891_1156_pt1 | contig 24257 bp, 18 predicted proteins | sample TotcelFGM3001K13_FD_206768 | JGI IMG/M metagenome (GOLD analysis project Ga0351891, IMG submission 206768) | Enriched cells from coal bed in the Powder River Basin, Montana, United States - Total cells FGM rep3 HSBNCT.FGM.300.1.K13 ... | reverse complement strand
TCTGTTTCTGGTTTTACTAACTCTCCCAGAACATAATTAAGATTATACTTTGTCATCACAGATTGGCTTTTTGAGGCAGTTTTGTTCATCAAATCCTGTGTCTGGCCTCCAGTTACCGTTGCCTCTCTAAGATTCTCGGAAAGTGCCTCTATCCGGAATTTTGTATTTTCCAGATAGATGGGAATATTATAATTGAGCTCTTTCATAAAGATGAGGTATTTGTCCGGCATCTCTAGTTTACCGAAGAACTTAAATCTTCCCCTCTTAATGACAGTAGAATCAAAAACACTTTTTGTGTTGGCCTTTTGGATATAAACAACCCCATCCTTTAGGGCCATATCTTCGCCCTTTATAACCCCTTTTACTTCATAGCCCTCATCGTTTGTTTTACAACTGATAATAACAACTATAAAGAAGAGAAACAACAGTGCTTTTCTCATAATATTTTACCTGTTTTATAATAATACAAATTTAACGATAATAAGTTTATTTTATTAGTGGTTCTTACATTGCCGTGTTGTAAAAAAAAGAGGATGACCAAAAATGATCATCCTCTTAATTCTAAAAATTACCTACTATGGCATTGTGAATTTCTCTGCGAAAGTACCTCCGAATGCTAACCCGGATGTTGGTAACACAAAGCGACTGTACCATATATGATCTTTACCGCTTATCTCCGTTGTCTGAGGGCTAACATATACATAACCATAAGCTGCACTGTATAACCATCCAATATTCTGTTGTGCACAGGTAATAACACCGGCGTCAACTTTGAATTCGATATTGTATCCAGGTTCGTAGCAGTTGGTCAATCTGTAGAAGTTAAGTGTTGCAGAGATAGGGGCTTTCATTACAGGCTGGCTCCAGCTTCCTTCATAGAACTCAGATGTATAGGTTCCATTTCCGAAAGCAGCATATACCAGTGGTAACATAGCTTCAACAGTAATCTCCTTAACTTTTGATTTAGATACCATAGTATCATCTGCGATTGTAAGTTTTACAGTATATTTTGTTGCAGGAGCAACGCTGGAAATACTGTAATTAATTACTACATAGGCAGATCCTTCGCCTGCAGCAAACTGAACAGTACCGCTTGCCAAACTTAATTTAGTAGTTCCCGTTCCTGAGATTGTAATTGGAACTGAAGCGGCATCTTTGGTATTACCTCTGTTAATTAAAACATTAATCTTACCGTTATCTGCCTGGCTAAGTCCATACACTAAAAGAGTAGAACGGAACGCAGCATCCACGCTACCTATATCGCTGCTGGCGATAAAAGGTTTGATTTCATCTTTGTTACACGAAACAACTAGTACAAATAATAATACCAGTGTTGTTATATATCTTAAATTTTTCATTTACTAAAGGTATTAAATATTATAGAGGGTTCTGGTCTGTCTCAATGTCCATATTCTCATTACCGTCAAACTCCTGTTGTGGAATAGGGAGAACAAACTCCTTAGATTTTGGAGCGGTAGAGATAGTCTTAATCAACTGAGAGTGGTTTGTTCCGGTATAATCTCTGGTGAATCCGAGACCAAGTCTCTTGATGTCAAACAGACGACCTGCCTCACCCCAAAGCTCAATACGACGCTGGAACAGTACCTCATCCATAATAGTAACAAAAGCTCCGTGAGTATCGCTGTTGTATGTAGCTGCATCTGTACGGTTAGCAAGTCTTGTTGCCATATTAGGGTCACGAACTGCACCAAGTTCAAGAAGCAGTGTTCTTGCTGCAGGGTATTGTGCTAAACGCACTCTTGCCTCTGCCTCGATAAGAAGCATCTCTTCTGCTCTAAGATAGATATAGTCACCTGTGTAGTCAGCGATGTTTTTATATTTGTATTTGAACTGAGCGTGACTCTTATTAGGGCCGGAGCTTGAAGGAGAAGCAATAGCAACATTCCACCACTGAAGTCTCTTGTCCGATGATGGAATCTGGTTGTATAACCAAGAGTCAAGACACTTTCTGGAGGTTACGCCATAACCGTTTGCAGTTTGAACTGCAGGTGTGCTACCCGGGTCTACGTGGCAGAAGAATGTACCCCAGCCACCGGAAACAGCCTCAGTTGCAATAACTTCACCACCCCATAGAACTGAAGATAGTTTGATGTCATTGAATCCTGAATATAGGGCCGCATCACCCGATAGAAGAGCATATCCCTGACGAGCCTCGGCTGCAGCAGTTGCTGCACCACTCCAGTTCTCCATAGTAAGGAATACCTTTGCCTGAATTGCTTTGGCAACATTGTAGTCAATCTGAGATTTATGAGCTCTGGCAACACCGGCATCTTTAGCTGCCTTTAAGAGAGTTGATGCCTCCTCAAGGTCTGCAGTAATTTGGTCATAAACATCTTTTAGTGTACCTCTTGGTGCACCAACAAGTGTAGGTTCGGTATATAGAGGAACACCCGGAGCGGTCTCATTTCCTTTATATGTATGCTGGAAGAATAGAGTTAGGTAGTAGTAGGCGTAAGCTCTTAGTGCTAGAGCTTGTCCTACAACACTTTTAATCTTGTTAGGATCCCCTCCTATTACCTCTCTTGAGGCTAAAACATAGTTGGCATTTGTAATTATCTTGTAATAGAAATTCCAAAGGCCGTAGCATCTCCAGGATGCACTGGCATATCTTGAGCGTACATCATATCTGTAGTCAAAATAGAACCAACCGTTACCCTGCTCTGCCTGTACATAGTCTTCACCCATAAGGTCTGCAACCATATTGTGCGAAACAATACCAAAGTTTTGTTGAACGTTACCGGTGGTACCAAACCAAGTACTGTTAGGCAAATATAGAGCTCTGTAAATACCGTTAAGGGCAACCATTGCACTTTCGGTATTGTTGAAGATCAATTTCCCCGAAACCGAATCAGTAGGAACTGTATCAAGATACTCCTTTTCACAAGAGCTTAATACAAGAAGCGCTGCTACTGCAAATAATGTTATTATCTTTTTCATATAAGTCTTTTCTTATTATTATTTCTCATTAAAAAGTGATATCCAATCCTAATGATATTGAACGAGTAGGAGTGTACGCATAGTCAGTTCCTCCTGAGAAGTTATACTGAGGGTTCATACCTTGCAGATACGAGAACAAAAGGATGTTGTCTGCTATAGCGGATATTCTCACGCTCTCAACACCGATTTTGGTCATCCATTTCTTTGGTAAAGAGTAACCCAGGGTTACGTTTTTAATTGAGAAGAAGGATGCATTTGTAAGGTTACGATCTGATGTTTGTGTATTGGCACCAAGCTGAGGTATTGGAATATCGGTGATATCACCAGGTTTTTGCCAAGCCCTTAGTAGGTGTTTAGATAGTGAGTTACCCTGGTATAGAGGATCTAAAAGGTTTCCATAGAGACCGTCAAGAATTTTTCCGCCAAGTGAGTATGTGCAAAGAACGCTAAGGTCAACTACACCAAAAAACTTGAAGTCATTGTTGATAGAGCCGTAAAGTTTAGGCATACGGTTACCTGCAATAACTCTTGAAGCTGCAGCTTTTGCTTTATCTGCAGAGATATACTCAGCTGAACGAACTCCATCCACAACATCCCATACCCAGTATAGTTGATATCCTGTTGCAGGATCTACACCGGCAGATCTTGGAAGATAGAATGAGTTAAGAACTTCACCCTCTTTAATGATGGAGTTACCGCTTGTGATTTCTGGTTTATCTGCCAGGTTGAGAACTTTGTTCTTAACGGTTGAACCCATAACTGTCATAGCCCATCTAATATCTTTGTTTGCAATGATGTCGCCGGAGATAGATACCTCAACTCCGGTATTCTGCATACTTCCGATATTCTTGTTATAGCTTATGAAACCGGTTGACATTGCCAAAGGATAGGCCAAAAGCATATCTTTGGTAACCCTTTTATACCACTCTGCAGATATTGATACTCTGTTAAACATTCTGGCATCAATTCCGATGTTTAGGTTCTCGTTTTTCTCCCATTTAAGGTTTGTATTCTCAATAGATGCAACAACAGCTCCGTTTCTTCCTGCGTTAGGGAAACCAAGGTCGTAAAGCGCCTGCCAAGGGTACAATCCACCGACTGCGTCGTTACCCTGTACTCCGAAACTGGCTCTTACATTCATATTGTTGATCCAGGAAACTCCCTGCATAAATGACTCCTGGCTAACACGCCAGTTACCTCCTACAGACCAGAAATCTCCCCATCTGTTCTCACTGTAAAAACGAGATGACCCGTCTCTACGGAAAGACCCTGAGATGTAGTAACGATCTGCATAGTTGTAATTCAAACGAGAGAGGTACGACTCAATTGTGTAGTTATCTTCGTATGAGTTGGCAGTAATTACTGTTGCAGCTGCCGACAGTTCATAAAGACCACCGAAAGGGAAACCGGATTTTGCACCCATCATATAGTTATACAGGTATGAGTAACTCTCGTGACCGGCAAGAACGTCCAGGTTATGTTTCTCCGCAAAGGTACGCTTGAACGAAATAAGCTGGTTAAAAGTTTTGCTCAGGGTATTCATACTGTATTTGTATGCTCTACCTGAAGAACCAGCTGCATTTCCGAAATATGGATTCTCGTAGTTGTGCTGCATTTGGTTAATAAAGTCAAATCCCAGATTTGCAGATAATTTAAGACCGCGAATAGGCCCGGTCTTAAAGTCCAGCAACTCAACATATGTTCTTCCGCTCACACTTGAGTTAACCGATTTGAATTTGTCGTCATAAAGTGTTGCAACACTGTTGTAGTTTTGCTGCGCACCGGAAGCACGGTTGTTACCGTAGTCAAACTGCTTCTTACCGTTTGCATCCAGAACAGGAACACCCGATGCATCCAGAATATATACAGGATATATCGGAGCCATCAGCATACAAGAGTACCATACGTTTGAAGTGGCAGATCCTGTTGCATTGAGGAAGTTGCTGGTTGTTTGTGCAAAGTTGGTGTTTAGACCGAATTTTAGCCACTCATTTGGCTGAGCATCTACATTTGCTCTCCCCGAGTAACGCTTAAATGCGGTTGTCTGAAGTATACCATTTTCGTTAAGATAACCTACAGATGCCATATATTTTGCCTTTTCCGAACCTCCGGTAACGGTAAGAATATGGTCTTGTCTTACAGGGTTGCTGGCTGTAACTGTCTCCATCCAATCTTCATTGTAACGAAGAGTTGCATCATCCCTGATTTTGCCTGTAGATGTATCAAACAGTTGAGCAAGTGGATAGTTATAAGGATTGTACTGCTCGTTAAGACCAAATATTTTGCTTGGCCCTGTAAGCATCATCTGGATTGCAGTAACGCCTGCAGTTGCAGGATTGGCACCTTTAAAAATAATCTCCTCATTTTTATAGGACTGGAACTGATACTCCATCCACTCTTTCTCATCCAAAAGCTCATATGAAGGGAAAGCTCGTGAAGTTACACCCCAAACGCTTCTGAAGTTAACTTTGATTCTCTCTCCGTCTCTTGCTCCTCTTTTGGTGGTAATCATTACAACGCCATTAGCTCCGCGTGACCCGTAAAGAGCACCGGCAGAGGCATCCTTAAGAATGGTCATAGATTCAATATCTGCAGGGTTAATTGCAGAGATGCTACCGTCATAAGGAACTCCATCCACAACATATAGAGGAGTTGTAGAAGCGTTGATTGAACCGTAACCCCTGATAATAATACTTGAAGAAGAGCCAGGCTGACCGGAACCGGATGTAACTAGTACACCTGTTGCAAGACCCTCAACTGCTTTAGTAACATTGGAAACAGTTCTTCTTTCGATTTTTTCTGATTTGATAACTTCGGCAGATCCTGTGAAAGACTCTTTTCTGGTTGTACCGTAGGCTACTACCAGAACATCCTCCAATTGAACTGCATCCTGAGAGAGGGCAACATTAACAACTGTGCGTCCGTTGATTGGAACCTCCACAACTGTGTACCCGATAAAACTGAATATTAGCGTACCTGTAGATGGAGCACTGATGGTGTATTTTCCCATTAAATCAGTTGCTGCACCTGTGACAGTACCTTTCAGCTGAACAGATGCATAAATAACAGGTTCCCCTGTTTTTGCATCAGTAACAGTACCTGTCACCTGTATGTTCTGAGCGCTGGCGAAGCCAACAGCCACAACAAGCAACAGCCCTGTAAAGAGTAGTTTAATTTTTTTCATTTAGTTAAATTTTGGTTAGTAATTTAAGTATTTTTGGTTATGTAGTTATCTCAAATATTATTGAGCATAGCAAAGTTAATAAAAAAATCAATAACAAATACTACCAATCTACTTGTAAAATTGAATATTATTGACTATTTATAAGCCTGTTAAAAAAAAAGAGCCGCATTTTTTGCGGCTCTGATTTTCAATATTTTACTCTAATTAAGCAAATTAGGGTAATTACTCCGTTGTTTTAGCAAAGACCTTGCTCCAGAGTAGCTTTGGCAACTTTCATAAATCCGGCAATATTAGCACCATTTACATAGTTAATAAAGCCATCGCTCTGTTTTCCGTACTTAACGCACTGCTCGTGTATACTCTCCATTATCTGCTTAAGTTTGGCATCTACCTCCTCTGCTGTCCAGCTGATATGCATAGCATTTTGAGTCATCTCCAGACCCGAAACGGCTACTCCGCCTGCGTTAGCTGCTTTTCCCGGAGCATAAAGAACCTTTGCTTTCTGAAGCTCTGCAATCGCCTCCGGAGTGCAACCCATATTTGACAACTCACCTACACAGATTACTCCGTTTTTGATAAGCTCTTTGGCGTCATCTCCGTTAAGCTCGTTCTGGAAAGCACAAGGAAGAGCGATATCTACCTTAACTGCCCACACTTTTTTGCCGGGATAGAATTTTGACTCAGGGAACTTCTCTGCATAAGGGGCAACCACATCGTTGTTAGATGCACGAAGTTCCAGCATAAATGCAATTTTTTCGCTTGTCATTCCAGCTTCGTCGTGAATCATACCATCGGGACCGGATAGAGCTATAACTTTGGCTCCAAGTTCGGTTGCTTTTAGTGCTGCTCCCCAGGCAACATTTCCGAAACCGGAAACTGATACTGTTTTACCTTTTAAATTGAGCCCTTTAGTTGCCAGCATATGTGTTACAAAGTAGACTCCACCGTAACCTGTTGCCTCCGGACGGATAAGTGAACCACCCCAGGTAGCTCCTTTTCCTGTAAGTACACCTGTAAATTCACGTGCCAGTTTTTTGTACCATCCGAACATAAACCCTATTTCACGGCCGCCTACACCTATATCACCAGCAGGTACATCTGTATCCGGACCAAGATGGCGCCATAGCTCAGTAATGAATGCCTGGCAGAAACGCATAATCTCTGCATCAGATTTTCCTTTCGGATCAAAATCTGAACCGCCTTTACCTCCACCCATAGGGAGAGTCGTTAAGGCATTCTTAAACATCTGCTCAAAACCCAAAAACTTAAGGATTGACGGATTAACAGAAGGGTGGAAACGGAAACCTCCCTTATACGGGCCGATAGCGTTGCTAAACTGTACTCTGTAACCAAGGTTTGTGTGAACTTCGCCCTTGTCGTCCTGCCAGGTCACTCTGAATGTGAAGATACGATCCGGTTCAATAAGCCTTTCAATGATCTTTGCTTTTTGAAACTCCGGATGTTGATTGTAAATCACCTCGATTGACTCGAGAACTTCGTGGACTGCTTGTAAAAACTCTTTTTCGTGGCCGTGTTTTCTTTCAAGAGAGGCCATTATCTCTGCTACTTTCATAATAAGTTGATTTATATTGTTTGGTAAAAAATTTCGGGACTCTATTTAACTTCCCAAGTTGCACCGCTGTGAAGCAGCTCATCCATATTGTGAATTTGCGCGTGCTCAATGGCGTCTATTACCTGATCCCTCACATTGTCGTCGTATGTTTTGTCATTGACAGCTCTAATTACTCCCAGGGCAACCGGAAGATCCGGGTATGCCATATCTATGAGCATTGAGTGGACTCCCGGATTCTCAGTTGTGGCATCGTGAACCATAAGATCTTTCTCTGTAATTCCGTTCTCTCCCAAAACAACAGGTATAATCTTATTTCCAACCATAACAAGACCCTTATCACTATTCTTGCCGTAAATCATAGGCTCTCCGTGTTTTAGAGTAATTGTTCTCTCTGCACGGAACTCTTTATCTGCAATCTCTGAATGGGTTTTATCATTAAAAATCACACAATTAACGAGAATCTCCGTTACAGCTGTACCATCGTGTTTTGCGCTTTGCAGCATTATATCCTGTGTGAGTTTAAGCTCTACATCAATGCTTCTGGCAAAAAAAGTTCCTCTTGAACCCAACACAAGTGCTCCCGGGTTAAAAGGATGTTCTACAGTTCCGTAAGGAGAGGTCTTAGTAACCATCCCAAGCTTTGAAGTGGGAGAGTACTGGCCTTTTGTAAGACCATATATCTGATTGTTGAAGAGAATTATATTGATGTCAATATTTCTTCTTATTGCGTGAATAAAGTGATTCCCTCCTATCGCCAAAGCATCTCCGTCTCCTGTAATCTCCCACACGGTAAGGGTGGGGTTTGCAACTTTAATGCCGGTAGCTATAGCGGCAGCTCTTCCGTGAATTCCGTGGAAACCGTAGGTATCCATATAGTATGGGAAGCGTGAGGAGCAACCTATTCCCGAAACAAAAACAAACCTCTCCTTTGTATAGTTAAGGGCTTCGCAAACATCGGGCATAGCCCTTTGAATACTGGCCAGAATTGCGTGATCGCCGCAACCCGGACACCACTTTACCTCTTGGTTGCTTTTAAAATCTTGTGGAGTGTATTTCATATCCAAAATAATTTCGAGTTTGATTTTTATAGAATTGCATTTACGGCGTCATAAATCTCCTTTACGATAAAAGGCTGACCCTGTACTTTATTGTATTGATGATAGATAAACTGCTGGTGTTGTGTTCTGAGATAGTTGGCAAACTGCCCGCTGTTGAGTTCACAAACAATTATCTTATTGAAATTTGAAAAGATATCCGCTGTGTTCTTTGGCAATGGAAAGATGTAGTCAAAATGGGTTAAGCTTACACTCTTGCCCTCTCCCTGCAGCTCTTTAACAGCTGTGTATAGGTGGCCGTAGGTTCCTCCCCATCCGACAACTAAAACATCTCCACTCTCTGCTCCCATTACGCTCTGGTTTGGAATGTAGTTTGCAAGCCTGGCTACCTTCTCTGCCCTCTCTTTTACCATCCTCTCGTGTACGAGTGGATCTGATGAGACATTTCCATTATTGTTTTTCTCCAGACCACCAACTCTGTGCTCAAGACCTTTTGTACCAGGGAAAGCCCACTGTCTGGCCATCCTGTCGGCATCGCGTTTGTATGGCCAGAAAGGTGTCTCCAGCGGCTCTTTTATTATTGGAGGAGTAATTGACGGGTAGTCCTTCATTGCCGGTATTCTCCAGGGCTCCGATCCGTTACCGAGAAAACCTTCGGTCAACAACAAAACCGGCATCATATGCTCCATTGCATATTTTGCAGAGTAAAACGCTGCCTCAAAACAGTGTGACGGTGAGTGTGCGGCAATTATTGCTATCGGGCACTCTCCGTTTCTTCCGTAAAGCGCCTGGTTTAGGTCTGTCTGCTCTGTCTTGGTAGGAATTCCGGTTGAGGGACCTCCTCTTTGAACATCTACAACTACTAAGGGGAGCTCTGTAATCATTGCAAGCCCCAAAGCCTCCGATTTAAGTGAGAGACCCGGGCCTGAAGTTGTTGTAACGGCTAGATTACCTGCATAAGCAGCACCGATTGATGTGCAGATACCTGCAATCTCATCTTCACATTGAAGTGTTTTTACATTCAGATCTTTTCTTAATGCCAGCTCCTCAAGGATGCTGGTTGCAGGGGTGATAGGGTAAGAGCCGCAAAAGAGCGGAATTCCGGACTTCTCCGACGCAGCAAGGAGTCCCCACGCTGTTGCCTGATTTCCATTTATATATCTGTAGGTTCCCTTCTCAAGTTTAGCCGGCTCTACTCTGTATGTATTTGGAATTGCGTGGACATTTCCGGCATAGTTGAATCCATCTCTTAGAGCCTTTTTATTTGCCTCTGCTATCTCCGGTTTTTTTCGAAACTTCTTGTCGAGGTAATCTTCGGTGGAATCCATTGGTCTGTTAAACATATAGTAACAGATTCCCAAAGTAAAGATGTTTTTTGAGCGTACAATAGATTTAGGATCCAGCCCGCTATCTTTGAGACTCTCTTTAGTAAGAGTGGTTATAGGTGCAAAAATAATGTGTCTATCCTGAATATTAAGCTCTTTAATCGGGTCATCCGTTTTAAATCCGGCCCTTTTTATCCCCTTTTCATCAAATGTGTCTGAATCCAGAATAATTGAGGCAGTTGGTTTTGCCCACTGTGCATTTGAACGCAGCGCAGCAGGATTCATAGCGACTAAAACATCGCAAAAATCACCCGGTGTGAGAATCTCTCCACTACCTATGTTTACCTGAAATCCTGAAACTCCGGCAACGGTTCCCTGCGGTGCACGAATCTCTGCCGGGAAATCCGGGAATGTAGAGATGTCGTTGCCATACAGCGCCGATGCATCTGCAAAGAGAGTTCCGGTAAGCTGCATTCCATCACCTGAATCACCTGTAAATCTGATAACAACTTCTTTAGTATCAATAACCTTGTGTTGCATATAAAATAGTTTAAATAAGCTGGTACTCTATCCTGTTAAAGTTAAAATATTCTACAAATGTAGTTAATATTCCAATCCGAAAAAGAAAATCAGATGAAATTTGAAATTATTATTAAACGACAGTTGTTTTATACAATATAATAAGGAATAGTAGAACTCACCCTTATAGATTTACTCATATGAGGAGATTTTGCTAAAAACGGGGGTTTTTATTGAAATAGCAATAGATTGAACAAAAAAAGAGCACTATTGTTATTATTTATTAAATAGAAGTAATAATTTATATATTTGTATAATATTAATTAGACAGATGGCCATAATCCGGAAGTTAAACGGGATTGAACCAAAAATCGGGAAGAACTGCTTCATAGCAGAAAACGCAGCAATCATCGGAGATGTAATAATTGGAGATGATTGCAGCATTTGGTATGGCTCTGTCCTGAGAGGGGATGTCAATCCTATTAGAGTTGGCAACAGAGTGAATATTCAGGATGGCGCTGTTTTACATACTCTTCACAAACGCTCTGTGGTTGAGATAGGAGATGATGTCTCTGTGGGACACAACGCTATTGTACACGGTGCAAAAGTCGGAAATAGTGTTTTGGTCGGAATGGGTTCAATACTAATGGATAATGCAGTAATTCCGGACAATACCATAATAGCTGCCGGCGCAGTAGTACTAAGTAACTCAACCCTTGAACCCGGGGTTTATGCCGGAGTTCCCGCAAAAAAGGTAAAAGAGGGCTCTGCGCAAATAGCTGAGTCGGCGCTAAAGAATGCTCAGGGATATATGATGTACAAAGATTGGTATCTTAACAGTTATGAAGTTGTCTATGATAACTCAAACGAAGAGAATCCACCGAAAAAAAGGTCAATAATTACTCTAAAACAAAATCAATAAATGAAAAAAATCTTATTACTGGTTGTGGCAGCTGCAATGTTTGCCTGCACACCTAAACACGACGGTTTCATTATCGAAGGTACCGTAACAGGCGATAATATAACCGACGGAAAAGCTTATTTGACAAACCTTTCACGGGTTGAGCCTATCAAAGATACTGCAGATTTTATTGCAGGTAAATTCTCATTCAAAGGTAAAGTAACAACTCCGGAGAACTATGCAATCACATTTGACGGTATAGAGGGAAGAGTTGTAGTTTTCGTAGACAACTCTACACTTACAGTTAATGCTACAGTTGGAGCTTTCAACAAACCAGATATTACAGGTGGTGTTACAAATGAACTAATAAAAGCCCTCAATGCAGAGAAACAGGTAGTGAGCACAAAGTACAACCTTGACTCTCTTCTTACCGAGTTCTATAAAGAGACAACCACAAAAGAGAGAAAAGATTCAATCATTGCAATTTACGAAGTAGCTCAAAAAGAGACCGCAGTTATAGATTCAACATTCTTTGCAAATAATCCAAACTCTTTCTACACTGTTAATGAGATGCTTAAAAAAGTTGAAGACTATCCAGTAGCAGAGATGGAGGCTAAAATTGCTGCTTACAAAGCACTTCCTGAGTTTGCAGGAAACCGTTATGTTGCAGATATGGAGACAGCAGTAAATACTCTTAAAGGTTTAGAGCCCGGTATGCTAGCTCCGGAGTTCACACTTAACGACCCTAAGGGTAACCCTGTTACTCTCTCAAGTGTTTATACTCAAAACAAGATTACAATGATTGACTTTTGGGCAGGATGGTGCGGCCCTTGCCGTGCTTTTAATCCTACACTGGTAGAGATCTACAAAAAATACAACAAAGCCGGCTTCGGTATTATTGGAGTTTCACTGGACAATGATGCAAATGTTTGGAACCAAGCTATTGCAGATGATAAACTTACCTGGGTTCAGGTTTCAGATCTTCAGTATTGGAACAGCGCAGCTGCTAAATTATATTATGTTAGATATATCCCTCAGAACATCTTCGTAGACCAAGAGGGTAAGATCGTGAAGCGTAAAGTAGGCAAAGATGAGATTGATGCATTTCTTGCAGAGTTTCTTGCCAAATAATTACACATTAGAATAAAATCAAAGGGTGGCCTAAATTGGTCACCCTTTTTCTTTTTGCGTCAATAACAAAATCAGGCGATATCGGTGTCAGCTAAGGAAAACATTGGCTCCCGAAGAGGGAAGGGACCCGCCGTAGGTGGGGAGGATTTTCCGTGCTGACACCGTGAGCCATTGTTATTGGCCGCTTAAAATCAGAAAGCATAGCCAAAACTTATATAGGGCAGAAAGGGAAAGAAAAAGAATGATTTATCATCTTCTAATCCAAAAACAGGAGCAACTCCTGCCCGGAACATAAAGCCACCATTTACAGGTTGTCTCCTGAAACCAAATGAGATATTTCCAAGCAGTTTTGTTCTGTTTGTTGTAGTGGGGTTCAAATATCCAAACTCAGTATATGTACCGGAATATTCCCTATCTCCCAATGTTAATATTGTTGCTCCTGCTCCCATCTCGAAGTACTTACCATCTTTTCCCATTAGATAGTTAAGTGCAACAGGCAGTGAAAAAAACCTTGCTCCGGAGAGTGCCATATAACCGATACCAACCCTTCCACCAATACCATCCGGTTTTTTGTTGAACCTGCTATCGTAGTTGAAGCCAAAAAAGATAGAGTGTCCTCCTAATTCAAAAAAAATAGCATTACCTCCACTAGAGGGTGTTTGCGGCAAACTTGTTTCATTTTGTGCGTTCACATTTGTAAGTCCAAACGCGATTAATAAAAACAATAACACAACTCTCTTCATATGTTCGATATTAATATAAAATTTAAAATAGTATAAATCTTTGTCTTAGAGTATGCTGTAGGCAACTGTCAATCCGGCCATTACTATAGAAACCATACTCATAAGTTTTATAAGGATGTTGAGAGATGGTCCTGAAGTATCTTTAAATGGATCTCCCACTGTGTCGCCCACAATGGTAGCTTTGTGGCACTCAGATCCCTTTCCTCCGAAGTTCCCCTCCTCTACATATTTTTTTGCATTATCCCAGGCACCTCCTGCGTTAGCAAGGAAAACCGCAAGAACAAAACCGGTTCCAAGACCTCCTACCAACAGACCCATAACACCTGATACACCAAAAACTATTCCTGTAACGATAGGTGCTACAATTGCAAGTATAGAGGGAACAAGCATCTCTTTCTGAGCCCCTTTTGTTGATATCTCCACACATCTGGCATAGTCCGGCTTTCCTGTACCTTCCATTATACCGGCAATTTCGCGAAACTGGCGTCTAACCTCCTCAACCATCTTCTGAGCAGCCCTTCCAACGGCATTCATTGTAAGGCCGCAGAAAAGAAATGACATTACCGACCCCAGAAATACCCCAACCAAAACCTTAGGATTCATTAGGGTAACCTGGTAGTACTCCATAAAATCCGGTATTGTTGCCTGGGCAACATTTACGATTCTGCCAGCAACATCAATAGTGTTCTGCCCAATGTGGGCAAGCCCGATTTTTACCTCCTCCAGATATGAGGCCATAAGGGCCAGAGCAGTAAGCGCTGCAGATCCTATTGCAAAACCCTTACCTGTCGCAGCGGTTGTATTGCCCAGAGCGTCCAATGTGTCTGTCCGCTTTCTAACTTCGGGGTCTAGATTGCTCATCTGTGCGTTTCCGCCGGCATTGTCGGCAATCGGACCGTAGGCATCGGTTGCAAGTGTTATACCAAGAGTAGATAGCATTCCAACAGCGGCAATACCTATTCCATAAAGACCATAGCTGATGTTCTCTGCTGCCGTCATATTGTTTACATCAAAATTAATGGCAAACATAAACGAGAGTATTATTGCTGCGGCAATGGTTATAACCGGAATAGCTGTAGAGATCATCCCAAGACCTATACCCGAAATAATGACAGTGGCCGGCCCTGTTTTCCCGCTCTCAGATATTCTCTGAGTCGGTTTATAAGAGTGAGATGTATAGTACTCTGTAGATTGTCCTATAATAATCCCGGCAATCAGTCCGGTAACAACGGAGAAGGAGATTCCCACCCAGTTTTCCAAACCTAGTATATAGAGTATCCCGAATGTCGAGAGAGCTATCAGAAGAGAACTTACATTAACTCCAACTCCAAGAGAGCGAAGCAGCTCTTTCATTCCTGCACCCTCTTTGGTTCTTACCAGGAATATTCCAATAATGGATAAAACGATTCCGACAGCAGCTATGAGCATCGGTGCGAAAATGGCCCTAATCTGCATATCCGGGTTTATATAGAAAGCAGATGCTCCCAAAGCAGCAGTTGCCAGAATTGAACCACAATATGACTCATAAAGGTCTGCTCCCATACCGGCTACATCACCAACATTGTCTCCTACATTATCTGCTATAGTTGCCGGATTTCTCGGGTCATCCTCAGGAATTCCTGCCTCTACTTTCCCGACCAGGTCTGCACCTACATCTGCTGCTTTTGTATAGATACCCCCTCCCACTCTGGCAAACAGTGCCTGAGTAGATGCTCCCATTCCAAATGTCAACATTGTGGTGGTGATTATAACCATTTTCTGAGATTGTGAGATGTTCTCCACAAAATGGTCAAGCACTAGATACCAAACGGAGATATCCAACAATCCAAGTCCCACAACAACCAAACCCATTACTGCTCCGGACCTGAATGCCAGCCTTAGGCCGCTGTTCAGAGACCTGATCGAAGCGTTGGCTGTTCTTGCAGATGCATAGGTTGCAGTTTTCATTCCAATAAAACCTGCCAATCCGGAGAAGAAACCTCCTGTAAGGAAAGCAAAAGGGACCCAAGGATTCTGTACCCCAAAACCATAAGCCAGTACAGCAAAGAAGATGGCTAAAACAACAAACACTATCACAACAACCTTATATTGTTGCTTAAGATATGCCATAGCACCACTTCGTACGTGCTGGGCAATCTCTTTCATAAGATCGGTTCCCTCGCTCTCCCGCATCATCTGCTTAAAGAAGTACCAGGCAAAACCGAGTGCAGCCAGGGAAGCCAGCGGCACAATGTAGAATAAGATTTCAGTTTTCATAAAGTAAGTTATTAATAATATTCAAGTTAAATATTCAGGTTCCGGAATAAGGAGTCCGGAATTTCGGAAGAGATACTCTTTGCCAGAGATTTTAAAACCTCAACTCCTCCTGTTGAGTAAAAAGTTGTGTTGAAACCGGACTCTCCTGTGTTGAAAATTCCGAGTTCGCTCGCAAGAGATAATGTGTGTCTGGCCACTGCAGGGGCAGGATCAATTATTGTGACCCCCTCTCCTGCTATTTTATGAATCAATTTACTTAGAAAAGGGTAGTGAGTACATCCCAAAACAATATGATCTGCACCTGCCTCAACCATTGGTTTAATGTATTTGCTAAGGAGAGTCTCAGTATGAGGATCCTCCAGCTTTCCCTCCTCTACCTGCTGTACCAGGCCTACTCCTGCCATCTCTATAACCTCCACATTGGATGCATACCTCTCCAGAGTGTTATTGTAAAGATCTCCCGAGAGAGTTCCTTTTGTTGCAAGAACGCCAATGACTCCGCTTTTTGAAAAACTGGCAGCCGGTTTTACTGCAGGCTCCATACCCACGAATGGAATAAAAAAACGACTCCTAAGAGTCGAAATAGCTGCCGATGTTGCTGTATTACACGCCACAACCACTATTGCAGCACCTTGCTCAATTAGAAATTCGGTAATCCTTGAAGATCTTTCAATTACCTCCTCTTTTGGCCTGGGTCCATAGGGACAAAAAGCATTATCTGCAATATAGATAAACTCCTGCCCGGGCATAAGCTTAATTAACTCTCTCCAAACAGAGAGCCCCCCTACTCCTGAGTCAAATATTCCGATCGGTTTTTTGTCAGATTTTGTGATGCGCATATAATAAAAAAAGTCGCCTCAAGATGAAGCGACAGTAAAGTTATAAAAAATCTGTTAAACTATTCTACTAAAAAAATTAATTTACAGCTTAATTTGCAGCCGGAGCTGTTTGCATAGGCTTTTTATCTGCAGGTATTTTAAGTTCTGCCTTGGCAATAGGAAGGATATCTTCACTGATTGTTGCATTGATGTAAGGAATTGACCCTGAGGCTGTGTCAAAAATATAGATCAAGCCTCTCTCCTTGCCTATTTTCTGAATAGTTTCGTTTGCTTTTTGGAAAACCGGTGCGTAGAGCACCTGCTGCATCTGCTGGTATGTTTCTGAAGCATCCTGCTGATACTTTTGAATTCTTCCATCCAACTCCTGAAGCTCTTTGGTTTTTGACTCCAAAACTACTGCTGTCCAGGTGGCTTGCTTTTGCTGATATGTGTTTACTTTCGTTTGGAATTCCGCCTGCATTGCTTTCAGTTCACCATCAAGTTCTGCCGCAAATTTTTCAAGTTTAACAACTGCGCTGTCTCTCTCCGGCATAACAGCAATCAGCTCCTGAGAGTTAATGTGTCCGAATTTAAGATTTTGCGCAAAACCGGAAGAAGATGCCAAAACAAAAAGGAGTAAAAGAATTTTAGATAAATGTTTCATATTATTGCAATTATTTGGTTTCTGTGTTAATTCCCAGCTTTTTCAAAACTCTTGACGTGAGATCTCCCTTAGGGTCGCTGAATATTATCCCCTGGGCCGTCTGAATGTCAAATACAAGAATTGTACCTGACTCTTTTGCTACCGAGTTTATGGCACTTTGAACTACCTCACGGATTGGATCCAAAAGCTCTTTGGAATTTGCAGCCATTACTCCATCTTGTCCAAAAATCTCCTTTTGTCTCTCTTTAACAGTCCGTTCGCGTGAAATTATCTCACTCTCTCTTGACTGTCTCTGTAGTTCGTTAAGATTCATCTTCTCTGCCTGGTACTGACTAAAAAGGTTCTCAATTACCTTTATCTCCTTCTCTATCTGTACCTCGTATTGACTCTTTAACCGTTCCAGTTGTTGTTGAGCCTGTACATACTCCGGAATCTTTGACAAAATCACCTCGGTGTCAACATATCCTGCTGTCTGTGCAAAAGCTGTTGTGCTCATCACCGACATTACTCCCAAAATTATAAATAACTTTTTCATAACCGGAAATTTATTTTTATTAAAACTGTTGTCCTATTACAAAGTGGAAGTTACTTCCGCTTCTAGCTTTACTCTCTACAGGGTCAAATCCATATCCCCAGTCAATTCCGAGCATTCCCACAATCGGCAATAATACCCTTACCCCGAAACCTGCAGAGCGTTTTATTGAGAATGGATTAAAATCTCTGATATCGGACCAGCTGTTACCCCCTTCAAGAAATACCAGGGCATAGATAGTGGATTGAGGTTGCAGTACTATCGGATATCTTAATTCAAGTGTAAATTTATCATATACATTACCAGAGTAGCTGTTGTTTACTCTCGGTGTTAGAGAGTTGTTCGGGTAACCTCTCAATCCAATAACCTCAGAGCCGTAGGTATTATACCCGGACATACCGTCACCTCCCAAAATAAATCCTTCAAAAGGAGAGTATCCCAGACTCCGAGAATAGTAACCCAAGTAACCGAAGTTAACCCGTGTCATCAATACCAGATCTCCCACCAGTTTGTTAAATGTAGAGCCTTTGAATGTCCACTTGTGGTACTCAATCCATTTGTATCTCTGAGCATCTGTCATACCCTTGTAATCTGTATCCGCAGGACGGAAGAGAGAATATGGCGGGGTGATTTGCAATCCCAATTGAAAATCTGACCCGGACCTCGGATAGATGGGCTGGTCTGTGGAGTTTCTCTGGAGACGAATTTTCCAGCTTATGTTGTTGGAAATACCATCCTTAAATATGAAGTAATACTGCCAGTCTGTAAGCTTATAAGATTGTACGCTCAGCTCATTGTAGAGAATAAACTCATTATCCGGCCATTTGAGTCGTGTACCTATCCCGGCTGACATTCCATACACCTCCATACTCTGACCGGAATTCTGGTAGAAATAGGTTGAGTTAGTCTGCTTAGTGTAATATGTAGATACACTTAGCGATGTGGGTTTGTTTCCGAAAAGCCACGGCTCTGTAAAGCTTGCAGAGAAAGCAGTATAATAAGATCCGTTAGTCTGGAATTTTATTGAGAGCTGCTGACCGTCTCCAAGTGGAACAGGCCTCCACGCTTTTTTATCAAACACTTTGCTTAGGGAGAAGTTATTGAAACTAATTCCCAGTGTTCCCACAAATGTATTTCCTCCCCATCCGCCTGCTATTTCAAACTGGCTGTTGGATTTCTCTTCAAGGTTGTATGTAATGTCTACCGTGTTGGCGTTTTCATTGGGAACAACGCTGTAGCCGGTAGCAGACATAAGTTTCTCGGGGTCAAAATGGCCCATTGCGGCAAGACCGCGAAGTGATCTTTCTAGGTATGTCTGGTTAAACAGATATCCAGGGCGGGTAAAGAGTTCTCTGCGCGCAATTTTCTCATTTGTAACATTGTTGCCGTTTATAATTATTCTGTTGAAGTTTGCCGGTTTACCCTCAAACATCCTCATCTCTACATCCACGGAGTCTCCGACAATAGACTTCTCCACAGGGATAACCCTAAAGAAAAGGTAACCACGGTCTCTGTACAACTTGGAGATGTTTCCGTCTTCTGCCTCAAATAGACGCTTCTCCATTGAGACTACATCATATATATCCCCTTTGGCAATTCTTAGAATACTGTTGAGCCCCTCACTGTCATAAATTGAGTTACCTGTCCAGGTAATGTCCCGGAAATAGTATTTATTTCCTTCGTCGATAACAAATTTTATTGCCAGACGCCCATCCTCCAAATAGTAGATTGAGTCTTTCAGAATTCTTGCATCACGATACCCCGCTTCGCTATATTTTTGCAAGAGAAGCTTTTTGTCGTTATCGTACTCTTTTTCATTAAACTTCTTGCTGCTGAAAAAATTAAGGATACGCATATCCTTAGTCTTTTTCATTGCAGATGCAAGTTTCGACCCCTTTATATTATTGTTACCTTCAAAAATAATCTGTTTGATTTTCACACGGCTCTTTTTGTCTACGACAAAAGTAACCTTTGCGGCATTAACGATAAGGGTATCCTCCTCCTGCTTAACGGAAACCTCTGTCTGTAGAAAGCCCTTCTCAACATAGAATTTGCGTATAATCTCTGAAGATGAGCTAAGTATATAATCTGACAACTCACTTCCTCTTCTAAGCTTAAGTCTTTCGTTAAGGTCTGTCTTCTCACCGCTTTTAACCCCTTCAAACTCCCATCTTGAGACACGCGGCCTCTCCTGTAGATTGATCTTTAGAAATACGGTATCCATATGGGTGGAGTCAATAAAAATTCCGACATCAGAGAAGAACCTCTGCATCCAAATTCTTTTGACAATAGATGAGAGCTCATCTCCTGGAATTGTTATTTTATCTCCGACAGACAAACCTGTTAGTGATATTATCTGCTCTTCGCCAAGAAATTTTACTCCGGAGACTTTAACTCCGCCAATAATGTAATCCTGAGGTTTGTTATAATCAACGACAGCTCCCCTGGTCAATGTGCTGTCCTGCGCATCTGCCCTGTTGAGGGAAGATAGAAATAACAATAAAAGGATAAGTGGTAATGACTTCATCTGCACTTTTCGACTGTAAAGCTGCAAAGATAGATTTTTATTTGTATCCAAGGTCTGTTTAATTGATTTTGTTAATCTGATCTCCTGTCTTACCATACCTTCTTTCCCTGTCGGCGTATGTGTCCAGAGCTCTCTTGAAGTCATTTTTGCGAAAATCGGGCCAAAGAACATCTGTGAAGTAAAATTCGGTATAGGCACATTGCCATAACATATAATTGCTTACCCTCTGCTCTCCGCTTGTCCGGATAAGAAGGTCGGGATCGGGTATGCCTGAGGTGCTAAGAAGATTTTCCAGACACTCTGCAGTAACAGGTTGATCCATTGATGCAACTGAACTTCGCAATTTATCCAGATATTTATTGACTGCGTTGATTATATCCCATCTCCCGCTGTAACTTAGGAAAATTATTAGTACCAGTCCGTCATTTGCAGTGGTAGACTCCTCTATGTCTGCAATCTTGTCTACCAATGTTTTGGAGAGACGGCTCATATCTCCGACGGCCCTGAAGCGTACATTATTATCCATTAATGTAGATCGTTCATTTATTATGGCGTCAATCATAAGCTCCATAAGCCCCGATATCTCACTCTGCGGTCTGTTCCAGTTCTCTTCGGAAAATGCAAAAAGGCTTAGATAACTTATACCATTCTCCGCGGCAAACTCCGTGGCAGCCCTTACCGACTCTACTCCGGCCTTGTGACCTGCCAATCGTTCAAGTCCCCTGCCTCTAGCCCATCTCCCGTTTCCATCCATTATAATGGAGACGTGTTTAGGAATTTTACTCATCTGTTTTAATTCGCTTTTCAAATATTTCTTTTATCCTCTCCCCACATCAGTTTTTCCCGAAGGGCGTTTATAAAGCCACCTTTAGTGAGAGAGATATATTTAAGATCAAAATTCGCTTTGGATATAGTAACCTTAACCCCAACCGGAATTGTTAAGGAGCGATTATCCAGACTCAGAATTGCCTCACCCCAACGGCTCTCCACGAAAATCTCTATGACTGAATCATCGGAGACAACGAGGGGCCTTACATTTAGGTTATGAGGAGCAATAGGTGCCAAAATAAGCGCCCGTACACCCGGTAGTGCTATCGGACCACCTACACTCAAAGAGTATGCCGTAGATCCGGTCGGGCTTGCAAGAACAAGTCCGTCGGACCAGTATGGCGGGAGTTCCATTCCGTTTATCTTAACGTGAATAGTGAGCATAGAGGGGTCTTTTCTCTGAAAAGAGACCTCATTAAGAGCATATTTACAAAAGCCTTTTGGCAGTGCTGTCGTCTCGATTGATAATAATCCTCTCTTCTCTACCAGATAGTCTCCGGATAGAATTCTGTCAATCCACTCATCTCCGAGTTTTAAATCTACGCTGGTGAGAAACCCCAAACGACCAAAATTAACACCGGCCACCGGAATATCTTTGTCTCTGATAATTGTTAAGGACTCCAGAAAAGTACCGTCTCCGCCGAAACAGAGAAAAATGTCTGTATCTGAGGGTAGATCGCTCTCACTTGTAAAGAGTGCCCCCTGCGGAATTTTCATATAGTCGTAGTCACACATATTGAGGTAGAAGGGGCGGTAGTAGGTGAGTAAAATACCCCTTTTATCAAGTGCATTAAGGATTCCCGAGAGTCTCTTCCTCCACTTCTCGTTTATATCTCTTGCAAAAATTGCTATCTTCATTGGATAAGTAAAGTGTATTAATCGTCAAAAATAGATAAATTTGCATCCATTATGACAAAACTGAGCGTAAATATAAACAAATTTGCCACATTACGGAATGCAAGAGGTGGCAATCTGCCTGATATACTAAAAGCAGCTAAAGATTGTGAAAGATTTGGTGCACAAGGCATTACTGTACACCCCAGGCCGGATGAGAGGCATATAAGATATAGCGATGTTAGAGATCTTAAGCCCATCCTAGAAACCGAATTCAATATTGAGGGAAATCCTGTAGACTCTTTTATTGAACTTGTTCTGGAGATAAAACCGGCTCAGGTTACACTGGTTCCGGACGCACACGATGCAATCACTTCTAATTGCGGTTGGAATACAAAGAAGAATCTAGAATTTCTAAAAAGAACCTGCAAACTCTTTTCAGAATCCGGTATTAGAACATCAATTTTTGTGGACCCGGATACTGAGATGATCAAGTATGCAGCAGATACCGGATGCAACAGAGTAGAGCTCTACACCGAAGCATATGCCAGGAGTTATGCTCTCGGGATGAGGGAATCTGCAGTTGAGCCATTTGTAATTGCATCAGAAACAGCAATTAAAGCAGGTCTTGGATTGAATGCCGGACACGATCTGAGCCTTGAAAATTTACATTTCTTTCATAAGAACATCCCTAAGTTGCTGGAGGTATCAATTGGCCACGCATTGGTGTGCGACGCTATTTACATAGGTCTGGAAAATACTATTCAGAGCTATCTTAGGCAGTTAAAAAATTATTAGTTATATTTGTAGTTTAAATTGAAAAATCAGATGAAAAACGCATCAACAATCACAAACATTATTCTTTCAGTAGCAGTTATTGTACTGTTTATTTTACACTTTACATCAAAGCCGGGTACTAACGGTACTTCAGAGGCCAGTCAGAGCGAATTTGCAGCAGCCGGAGATATTGTATTTATACAGATAGATTCTCTTATAAATCAGTACGATATGTTTAATGATCTGCGTTCGGAATTTGAAAGTAAAGCACAAACTATACAAGGCGATCTGAATAAAAGAAGCAGAACCTTTGAAAATGACGTAAAGGATTTTCAGCAGAAAGTTCAAAAAGGTCTTATAACTCGTTCTCAGGCAGAAGCTCAACAGCAGACACTTGCTCAGCGTGAGCAGGAGCTTCAGGGTTATGCCCAACAAAAACAGCAGGAGATGTCCGAAGAGGAGGCTGTACTTTACAGGAAAGTTTTTAACGCACTCAGTTCATATCTGAAAATTCTGAATGAGCAAAAGAGGTACTCTCTTATCATCAGCTCTACAGGTGCCACTAACACCATTCTTGAAGGAGACCCTGCACTCAACATCACAAAGATGGTGGTTGACGGAATGAATCAGGAGTATATCAAAACAAAGTCTAAATAGCAAATAACATAATATTGGGTGAAAATTGCCATTCTATCTTGTTTTTACCCATACCGTGGAGGAATTGCCCAGTTCAATGCGAATATCTTCAAAGAGCTGGGCAAAATTCACGAAGTAAGGGCATTTAACTTTAAAAGGCAGTATCCGGATATCTTATTTCCGGGTATTACTCAATATGTTACAAAAGAGGATAATGCCATCGAAATACCGAGTACACCACTTCTGGACTCTGTTAACCCTCTCTCATATATAAGAACGGCAAAAGCTATCCGGCAGTGGGAGCCGGATCTTCTTTTAATGAGATATTGGATCTCATTTTTTGCTCCATCACTTGGATTTGTTGCCAGGCATCAGCTTAAGAAAACACGGGTAATCTCAATTCTTGACAATGTCGTTCCTCACGAGAGACGATTTTTTGACACACCGCTTACCAAATACTTTTTATCATCCTGTAATGGTTTTGTGGTTCTCTCATCCTCCGTGGGTGAAGATCTTCTCAGATTAAAGCCTGATGCAAAATTCACAACTATACCTCATCCGATATACAACCACTTCGGCGAAAAGGTTGAGAGGAAGTCAGCATTAAAGTCTCTTGCCCTTTTACCTGACAAAAAAAACATACTCTTTTTCGGATTAATAAGGGAGTATAAAGGGCTGGATATTCTTATAGATGCTTTTTCAAAACTGGACAGCAGTTATCAACTTATTATTGCAGGAGAGCCATATGGTAGTTTTGACAGTTACCAAAAGCAGATAGATACATTTGGATTAAACGACAGGGTAAAACTATTTACAAGGTATATAAATGACAATGAGGTTCCTCTTTTTTTCTCTGCTGCAGATGTTGTGGTGCTTCCATACAGAAGCGCAACTCAAAGCGGCATAAGTGCAATCTCTCAACACTTTGGAGTTCCTATGGTTACTACAGATGTAGGCGGGTTAAAAGAGGCAATAGAGAATAGAGGCACGGGAATT
>Ga0351891_1153_pt1 | contig 24502 bp, 15 predicted proteins | sample TotcelFGM3001K13_FD_206768 | JGI IMG/M metagenome (GOLD analysis project Ga0351891, IMG submission 206768) | Enriched cells from coal bed in the Powder River Basin, Montana, United States - Total cells FGM rep3 HSBNCT.FGM.300.1.K13 ... | reverse complement strand
CTTCCCGTAACAGTTAATGCCAGGCACATCTGGACTGCGCGCTAACCAGCTCGGCGTTGGGGGACCGTTGGGCGCCCCACAAGAAGCCTCACTTGAGTACGCAGTACCCGTTCATGTGCAGCAGCCACAGCAAGGGTTCGAGGATGGCGTAGGGAATCAGGGGGCGGTTCCGCAGGTCCGTCTCGCCCAACTCTTCCAAGCCCACCGGGGTGAGCGGAAAGAACCGGCAGGGGCCTCCAAACACGTCGTTAATCTGCTGTTCGATCTGCCAACCGGGCCAGATGGCCTCACGAAAGCGAGCGACCAATTCCGAGCGGGCTTGGATGAGCGCGAGGGACAGAGGGTCATGCTCCGCGTCGATCTTGAGCAGTTCCTCGCAGAAATCCCCCGAAGCATGAAACTCCGGGAGGGTAACCAGCAGATCGATCTTGGAAACACACACAGCCACCGGGCGGGGCCGTGACTTGCCGGGTCGGTTCCCTTTCTGTCCGCACGCCGCCAGAGCTGCCGCGTCGGCCCGGAAATCTGTCAACTCCCGCCCGTGTTCGTCGGGGCGACGGGTGGGGTCGCAGAAGAAAACGTGTGTCCTTTCCGCAAGCGTGCGGGAGCCGAAAAACAAGTAATCTGAGGGGTTGCAGCGAGTTTGGTGTCCAGCGTGGCGGCGGACGTTCCGCAGCAGAACCCTTTGCGGTCCGATGACTGCCGGTTGCCGTTGCTCTGCAGGCGGGCTAGGTTCGTGTGGTTCGTTGTCTGCTGTGGCAGGAGGGATCGGGGTACAGCCGGCCATGACAATGCCGGCGATGAGGGGGCGAAGAAGGACCAAGCGATTCTGCCGAACTCGCCGGTGTCGATGAGAATCAACGGGAGGTCGCCGCCGCGGAAGCGGCCAGCACACTGAAGACGGCATCCTTCGATCCGCTGCAGGCGAGCGGGAAAGTGGCTCGCCCATCTATCCGCGAAGCGATCTGGGATGAGAGAACGTCAGGCGGGCAGGAACGGCGAGACGTTCCGCCGGGAGCGATGGTCAGCGGATGGTTTCCAGCGGCGTGGTATCGGCGATACCGTCGATCGTCTCCCGATAGTTCCAGGGCATCCAGTTCTGTGGATGGGCGGTGACCTGCGGAGCGTGCCGCTGCAACTCCGTCAGGTAGTCGAACGGGTTGACTCCGCAGAGGTGGGACGTGTAGATGAGACTCATGTACATGTCGCCCACCTGGGCGCCGTTGTCCGTCAGGTAGAACATCGCGTTCTTGCGGTGTAGGATAACTTTCTTCAACGCTCGTTCACAGACGTTGTTGTCCAGGGGAGCCCCGGCCTGGCGGAGGAAGAGCGTCAGCTCGGACCAGTGCTTGAGCATGTAGCTGATGGCTTGGCCCAGACCCGAGTTGGGTTCGACCAGCCGGTCCTCGATTTGCCGCGTCAGCCACTGGTGAAGATCTTTCATCACGGGAGCACTCTTGGCTTGATGCCACTGCAGGCGCGCTTCCGGCGACAGATGCTCTTTCCGCGTCTCGGCATCGTTCTTGTAAATCACCGCCAACGCTTTCAGCACGTAGCCGACCTCCTGATCGAAGTACTGCACCACGTCGGCGAACTTGCGACGGGCATGAGCCAAGCAATTGGCGAGGATCGTCTTCAACTCGCCGGGCAGGTTGCGGGACAAGGCGTCGCACATCTGAATCGGCGGTCCCAGTTGCTCAGCGCGCCGGACTAACACGTCCCGCAGATTTTCTCCCGCGTGTTTCCAGCCGGTGAAGAAGAGCGCGATCAGGCGGCCCGCGCACGAGCACACGATCCCCGACGTGAAGATCCCGTGACGCTGGGGGTCTTTTTCCTCGTCCTCTTTTTCGCGCTCCGCTGCCGAACCTTTTTTCGCCTCGGCCTTCTCGAGCCGCTTGCCCATCCGCTCCAGGATCCGATTCGTGGTGTCGTCGTTGTACACCAAGTCGCCCTGGGCACCCTGTCGAATCAATTCCTCGAAGGCCGGGCGGAGGCTGGGTGCGGCGTCGGCAACAAGTTTCCACTGGGTTGAGGCCGGCAGGGGAATGCCGAGACTCCCCTGCAGGCCTGCCACTCGGTTGAACGGCATCCCTGTTCCATACTTCAACAGGCCAATCATGCTGGCCACGGTGATATCGTATTTGTCGGCGCCCACGTCCTGCGGAACCTGAGCGGTGAACACTTTTCCACAGAGGTTGCAGCGCAGCCTTTGGAGTTCGTAGATCTTGGCCGACACGGGGGCTTGGGCCACGATGCGGATCAGCGTGGCGGGCTGCTTGGCCTGGTAAAGCGTGCCTGCTTGACATTCCGGGCAATCCTCGCCGGGATGCAACGAAGCGTGAGGCACCTGGATTCTCTCGGCGCCCCAATACGCAGCGGCGCCATTGCGTCCGTGGCCTGGAGGCGGCGGTTGGGGAGCGGCCTTGGGAGCATCGCTCGGACTTCCTGCTTCCTCCCCGGACCCGGCTCCCGCTGGCGGCGACGTTCCTTCCGCCTCCTCGCCCAGCACCGCCTGCGTCGTCTCGGTGCTCGCGCCGAACAGGAGCTTCCGCAAACGGGCGATCGAGATGTTCTTCTGGTTCAGCAGATTCTGCAGGTAGGACAACGAACTGAACGCCGCCCGCAGGAGTTGGCACTCTTCCTGGGAAAGGGCTTGGCCCGCCTCGGCGTGTTCCAGAAGCGCGTCGAGTTGCCTCTGGTCCACCTCGATGATCTTCGGGGGCGACGGTTTCTGTTTTCCGTTCATCGTTCCGGTCCATCCCTGATCGAGCACGCCCACCTCTTTCGACGTGGGGTTTCCTCCGCGTTCCTCACGGCTGCGACAGCAAGTGGCGAAAATGACGCTGCAGCGGATAGCCCAACACTTCCTTCAACGAACGATTCGGACGATGCGTCTGGTCGTCCTTGCCGCGCCCCGTCGTCCGTCCCAGCACGATCCAGTTGGCCGCCCGATAACACGTGCCCCGGAAGCGATCCGGATCCACGAACGTCTCCAGGAAGTAGAGCGGGTGCTCGTAGATCCGCTCCCAGTCAGCGGACAATTGTCGAGCCATGCGCCCCAGAATGTGCGAGGCCAAGTGCGGCACTTTCACCCACGGCAGAACCAGGAAGCGAAGATTGGTGGCGAGCAAGTGAATGTTTCTCCGGCGAGCTTCACTCGACCAGCCGATGAACCGGTCGCGAGGTCCCAGGTGACGCGGCGCCGACGACCACGCCAGGCAGGCCAGCAACTGCTCTTCGGCGAAGACCAAGTACTTCAGATGCTCGCCCACAGGTTGCGTGTAGCCCAGGTAATGATGCTGCTCGACCAGGCTGTTGAACAGCGCTTCCGCAGGAGTCCGCCGGACCTGTTCCAAACGCAGCGGACCCAGGCTCGCCAGAGAGGTGTGGATCGGGCGGCAGTCGATTTCGACCGCCCTTGGCCGCGACCGCTGGACGAAGGGATTGGGCGGCCTTTGCTGCCGTGGCGGCAAGCGGATGTGCCCGCTACGGTGCAGGGTCAGCATCAAGCCGCGGCAGACCATGTCTCGGGGCTGCCCGTTGGGCTGAACCCAGTCCCAGGCCCGACAAAGTTCCTGGGATAAGCGGCGCCGGCTGAGCATCGGATGTGCGGCGATCAGTTCCCGGATGAAGGCCGCGTCGGCAGCCGTGACCTCGCGGCCGCGATATTTCAGAATCACGTTCATGGCCCGCAAGGTAGCACAGGCAGGCCTGGAACGCAAGACCCGCGGCGACTTTTTTCTCAGAATTTCGGACTCACCGGCCGCCAATCCGGAGCGGCCTGGGTCCGGGAGGGATTGCCCGCCGAGAGAAGAACGTGCAATTGGTGCGCCGCCAGCTTCTGCGCGGCCACGCTGGCATCGGCGCCGGTCGGCCACCAACGAAAGCGGCCGCTGGAAAGACGCTTGTGACAAAGCCAAAAACCTTGGCCGTCATACACCAGCACCTTCAACGCCGTCGCCCGACGGTTGCGGAAGACGAACACACAGCCGCTGAACGGATCCTCCCGAAGGGTCTCCTTGCAGACACTCGCCAAGCCGTCGATGCCCCGACGAAAATCCGCTGGTTCGAGGGCCACCAGGATACGCATCTGAGGCGTGAGCTGGATCATCGCAGGCCCTCCCAGAAGCTGCGGCTCAGCGCGACCAAGTCAGGAACCTCGACGCCCCTGAAGTGAAGACGCATCTTCGCCCCGGCCGCGTCTTCCCATTCCAGAAGGCACTCCCCCGTGCCCGCCTGCGAAGGAATCGCCAGTTCCAGAAACGCGGGTTCGCCAAGCAGCGGGGAAGAGGACGCCAAGCAGTCCGTCTTCCTCTCCACCCGTGTCTTGAGTGAGCGATAACCAACCCGTAGCGTCCTGGCCGTCCGGGAGACCCCGTATCTGCCGGCCAACGTCACCGCCTCGGCCCACAACGCCTCGGGGATGGGAATGTGGCCCTTACGACGCCGACGCCACTGCTCGAATCGTCGCCGGCTGCTCTCCAGATCCCCAGGTACGTCCGCTGGCTTTCTCGTCTTCATCGGCTGTCCTCCGCAAGCTTCTGCCTCGACAGCCAACGATACCCGCCTCCCAAAAAATCTTCATGCACGCTTGCAGAAAGGACACGAAAACGTAACCGTCGGCGTCGAACGCCCGGCGGCGCAGCGGCTCGTCCAACGGCATCGTTTGAACTGTTTCGCCGCCGTAGTCGAAGACACTCACGAGTACGTTCGATTTGCCCCATGGATCCCGATCCTGAAAATCAAAAATCAGAGGATACGAGAAATCTTGGGTTTGCGTAGCCGCGGGGCCGACACGGTCGTTGATGATGTCATCGACCAGCCGATCGAATTCTTCCGAGAACCGGCTCCTGAGCTTCTGAAAACTTATCCTCTCGTCGTAACACCCGCGAATCATTTCCCGATAGGCCATGGCGAGCCAAAGCGTCTTGCCCGACGACGGGGGGCCCAAAGTCGGAAGGAACAGCTTGGGAGAACGTTGGTAGATCGAGAGGTAGGAAAAGTCGCATTGCACGTACGGACTTTCGCTGATGACTCGATCGCACCGGACAAACTCGACGCCGCCATAATGGCCCGAGGATTCTGGCTTCAGCGTGTCCATGCCCGCACACCTCGGACACGCCCGTGCGGCATCTCGCCGGCGTCGACGAGCGTTATGGAATGCAGTCGCAGCGCAGGCTATGGCCAGCAGGGATAGAGCCGCTTGCCAGAGGAGGGCGCCCCACAGAAACGCGGCGGCGCTGGCCAGCATGAGCCACTGAACCGCCACGCTCGAACGGCAAATCAAACCGAGCCTGCTTGCGCCACCACAACGCCGGACCTTGCGAAACTCGCGGCGATTGGCGAACCAGACTTTCGCTGCCAGGCACAACACCACCAGCAGCAAAGGTCCCCTGAGCCAACGCATGCTTGGGGCGAACAACAAATCGAGATCGGTGAGTGTGAACATGGCGATCCTATCAAATCATCAAGGCAGCGTGGCATTCCCCTGGGACGTACTTCCTGGACCTGCCGCAGGCAGCGCCGGCGACACATTGCGTAGCTGGAGAAGATGTACCTGACCGTCGCTGGCACCGCAGGCGAAGCAGCCATCAGGACGAATTGCGGAGACCGACAGAAGCGACGCTGCGGCATCATACGCGGCCAACGGTCGGCAATTCTGCAGGTCCCAGAGACGGACAGTGGTGTCCTTGCTGATCGACACGGCCAGGCTCCCGTCCGGCGTGATTGCCACCGACCGGACTGCCCCCTTGTGGCCCGTCAACACGCCCAACGGCCGGCCCTGGACGAGATCCCAAGACCGCACGGTGCGGTCATCGCTGGCGGAGACCGCAATGCGTCCATCCGGCGTGAGTGCGACGAATCGCACACGCTGGCTGTGGCCCTCGAGCACCGCACGGACCTCGCCCGTCTGCACGTCCCAGACCCGCAGCGTGTAGTCACTGCTGCCTGAAACCACGTGGCGGCCGTCGGGCGTCAGTGCCAAGCAGTTGATTTCCAGCGAGTGGCCGCACAGCGTACGGAGCAGCGTTCCCGTTGCCAAATCCCAGATCAGCAGATCGCGATCCCAGCCTCCCGACATGGCGGTCTTGCCGTCGTGAGACAACACCAGGGATCGCACGCCAGCCCGATGTCCTTGGAGTACGCAGCGTTCTCGGCCCGACGGCAGGTCCCAGACGTGAATCCCGCGATCGTCATTGGGGCACAGGGCGGTGTTTCCGTCCGGCGTCAGCGCCAGACCATGCACCCAGCTGGCGTGGCCAACGAGTGTACGAACTTCCTGCAAAGTCTGCAGGTCCCACATTCGTATGGTCTCGTCCTGGCTAGCCGTTACGGCGTGGCGACCATCGGCGCTGACGACCAAGTCCTCGATCTGCCCGGTGTGCCCCTGGAGAGCTGCGATCAGGTGTCCCGAATCGAGATCCCAGATCTTCAACGACCGGTCGTGACTTGCGGAAAGGACTCGTTTCGCATCGGCGCTGAGGGCCAGGAGCTTGACGGCCAGCGTGTGCATCTCGGGGGTCGCGGTGGACGTACCGTGAGCCAGATTCCACACTCCTAAGGTACCATCGTGGCTGGCCGTCACGCCCGTTTTGGCATCCGGTGTCAAGGCGACCGCGGACATGCCGAGCGTATGTCCTCGGAAGACACGGCACGCGGTTCCTGACGTGAGATCCCAGGTCCGCAACGTCATGTCGCTCGCCACGGAAAAGGCGGTGTGACCGTCCGGCGTCACGGCTACGGTTTGCACCCGCCCGCTATGTCCTTCCAGCGTGCGGATTTGACGTCCCGATGCCCCGTCCCAGACCCGCAGGTTCCGGCCCTGGCTGGCCGACACGATGGTCTTGCCGTCGGGGGTCATCGCCACCGCCGTCAAACCGCTGTTGTGGCCGTGGAGGACGCGTGTGGGGCGTCTTCCATCCAGGTCCCACAGGCATAAGGTCCGATCACTGCTGCCGGAGACGGCCGTGCGGCCATCTGCTGTCACGGCGACGCAACTCACGCCCTCCCGGTGACCGTGGAGACGCCACGTCCGGGGCTCGGCGCCTCCCACATCCCACACGAGCAGACTCCGGCCATAGCGGCCGACCACAATCAGGCTCCCGTCTGGAGTGATCGCCACGGAACTCAGCCCCCGAGGGACGGCAGGCAATTTGTGCGTCGTTCGGCCAGAGTGCAAGTCCCAAACGCAGGCTGTGCCGTCGCGGCTGACCGAGACAGCGGTCTTTCCATCGGCCGTGATGGCCACCCCGGTCACCGCCCCGGCATGTCCCTCCAGCGCCCACTGCGGCTCGCCGGTCGACAGGTGCCAGACGCGTACCGTGCCGTCATCGCCTCCGGAGACGGCGAACCGGCCGTCCGGCGTCAAGGCGACGGCGCGCACCCAACGCTCGTGCCCGCGCAGCACGCGGACGGAGAGGGGATGCAGCGGCGGCATCGGCGGGCGAAAGTTCCGGGCAATCCAGGCGCGAGAGAGGGCGGCGGCGAGCGGTTCGGCCAATTCCACGACCGCGCCCTCGGAAGCGTAGTTGCGCGCGTGGATGACCGTCTCTTCCGGCAAGCCGGACAAGGCGTCCGTGTGGCTGGAGACGAACTTGGCCAAGGCTCGGAGCACGTCGATTCCGGTTTGCGTGCCCGCGGTCTGCTCGGCAGACGCCTGGTGCGTCCGCGCTTCAGCCGCCCGCATGGCCCAGTGCGTTGGGCAGGTGTCCGGCGGTGGGGGGAGAACGACATTCGGCACGCCAGCCTGCGCGCTGCGCGGCGTCGCTGCGGCAGACCGCCCGCGTCGGGCGATCCAGGATCGCCAGCGTCTCCACCAGGACGGCGTTGGCGCCCCGGCCTCGGCGCTGTACCGCACGCTGGCCCACTCGCGGGCGAAGGCGAGCAGTCCTTGCGCGTAGACGGTCAGTTGCTCGCGACGCTGGTCTTCCTCGTTCCGTTCTTCCTGGCCCGCTGGAAACGCATCCAAGACCGTTTGGAAATCTCGCTGCAGGTCGAACACCATGCCGGCTTGGCACTTCGCCTGCATGTAGTGCAGATTGGTCAGTGCTTGCCGCACGTCCTCCCAGCGGCCGGCCGCCGCAAGGTGTACCGGCAGGTGCGCCAGCGCGTACCGCGGCATCGAAGCCGCCGCGGTCTGATACGCGTTCCAACACATCGCCGCCAGTTGCCGGTGGCCCTGTGCCGGGTCGGCAAAGTGCAGCGCCCGGCTCCGCCGAGGATCGCTGAGCCAGTCCGCCAGCGACTTGTGGTACAAAGCGAAGCGGGGCGGCTGGCCGGGTTCCCCGCGCGCCCGCAGGTAGACCGCCAGCGGCTCCAAACCCTTGGCCAGCAGCTCCGCACTATCCCAGCCGGTGGCCGCCGCCAACTCCGCCGCGGTCAGCGGCTCTTGGGAGGCGACCACCACCTCCAGGACTCGCCGCACTGCAGCGAAACTCGCCTCGTCCGGGAAACACCGCTGGAAAAAGCGGACGTACAGTCCGTCGAGGCCGGGAGGCAGGTTCTTCACATCCTCGAAACTCTGGACCTCGCGTTCGATGCCGTCCAAGGCTTGCTGGACGTACAGGAAGTTGCCTTCGCTGCGTTCACGCAGCCATTGCACGACTTCGTCGTCATGCCGGCCGCTGGCGGCCATCCGGGCACGCAGTTGAGGCAGATGCAGCCGGCCCGCGATGTACGCGTCGATGTCCGCCAGATTCCGGTGATCCTGGGCGTCCAGTTCCACGGCGCGCAGTCCCGCCAAAGCCTGGAGAACGTCGGCATTCCTTCGCGTGGTGGCAACGATCCGCAACCAGTGCGGGAGCCGCCGCAGACGCAGCGCGAGCAGGGCGACCAAGTTGGGCGAGCCCTTGTACGACAAGGCTTCGTCCAAGGCATCGATCAGCAGATAGCGGACACCTTCCGGCGGCGCGTCGAGTGCTGCCAGCGGTGCCAAGACGGCCTGCTCGAAAGCCAAACCCGGATCCTGTCGGCAGCGGGCTTCGTCCAACGCCTCCTTGAGCGCGGGTTCCTCCAAACGTCGCGCATACGCTTCGATCTTGCTGGCGATCATTGCGGCGATGCTGCGCACGAAGCGCCAGGGTTCCAGTGTGGCTTCGGTATCGGCCTGACAACAGTGATAGGCCAGCACCTGCCCGTCGGGATTCAGATGCACGAGTTGGGCCACGATCGCCGACTTGCCCGTACCCGGATCGCCGGTGATCAGGAGGGCCCGTTCATGGCGGCTGGCTTTGCGCCAGGAATCGAGTTCCTGGAAAAGCCATTGACGCCCGCAGAAATCCTGCCGCTTTTCGGCCAGGAAGTCAGCAAAATCCCAGGGCTGCAGTTGTTCGCTCGAAGCGCGAAAACGCGTCACGCCACGAAGGGCGGCGTGGATACTGTCGAGCAGCCGGCGGAGCCCGGCTTGGTATTGCGTCTCACCTTCCTCCGTGGCCCAAGTCCGCAGGTCGACGTAGTCCAGGCGGAAGATACAAAAGGGCGGCTCACACGTGATGGCCATCACCGGGATAATCGGCTTGGGAGGTTGCCCGAATCGCGCGTAACTCAATTCATCCAGACAGACGCTGTCGGTGTTGTCGGGATTCCCGGGACCGACGCTCAGACGAACGGCGTGCGGACTGAGCAACGCGACCACGGCATCGGATTGGCGCAAGGCATCGACGATCCGCTCCTGCCAGTCGCTGCCGCTGCGGATCTGATGCACATCTTGCCTCAAAACCGTGCCGGGCGAGATCCAACGCCAGCCGATCAGCCAAGGGCTTTGCGTCCCGGCGACCGTAGCTGAGGAAAACGCGGCGCTTCGTCGGGGATGATCGCGCGGACGGGGAGCCCGAAGCGGGTTCCCGTGTTTCGGGGACGAAGTCTGCTGTTCGAGATTCATCCGGCACGGCGGCAGGAGAGGGCCCCGACGGAGTCGACGAAACACTCTGGAACGTTGCGTCCGTGCAAACCAAACCGACGCCTTTCTTATCATCGGCCAAGTCGTCGAGTATCAAATCTTCGCGGATCTGTCGCAGTACAGCCTCGTTGCCGCCGATGGCTTCGAGCATTTCGCTGTTCGTGGCCTTGCCTTTGGCGCGTAGCAACTCAAGTACGATCGCACGTGCCTGGTCAATGTTCATCCCAAAATCCTATAGTTCCGAAAGACAGATGCCAAGGTTGTTATATCACCGGGCGTTTGACCATTCCAGCGAGGGCGACAGGTCCCCATCGACATACACCACGTATGACACAGATTGACCGTAGCCCAATGCAAACAAACGGGACTTGATCGTCGATGAGCCCACTCAGAAACTCACTTGGTTGGGCGATTGTGCCTCCGTCCGGTTCGCGTAACACCAAGAAATCGGAGTGGGTCGAACGAGAATGGCGGTACGGGCTCGAACGCAAAGGAGAGGACGCCGTGCGCCCCGTCATTATCGGAGGCCCGCACCAGCTTCCGCAACAGGTCCCGTGGTGGTCCGGCCGGGTGACGCGAGAGGATTCCGAAACATGCCTTAGCTCGACTTTTGCCAAAATTTTGGGTGATTTTTGCGCCGCGCGGACGGCGATTTTTCGACACGTTCCGAAGTCCGCGCCGACAACATGGGCCTCTCGTTTTGCGTGGCCTTGCTCGGCAAACCGGGCAAGTCACACAGCCTGACAAAAATGATCGAGGATGAATTGCTGCAATTTCGGTGGCAGGTTTTTGCAGGCCTTACGAAAGTAAGGCTGTGCCAAAACCGTTTCCTCCCAAAACAGCCGCCGCACCGTCGCGATCGCATCGGTGAAGGTCGGTTCGCTCTTGGTGTAGCAGGGTCGGTCACACGTCGTGGCCTTGTGACGCTTCAAGTATTCCTGATAGATCAGACAGATCACACTGAACAGCCCCAGCCGGCAAGGCGTCATCCGCAGTACCGAGTTCTCGACGCGTTGCCGTGTCTTCTCGAAGCCCAGGTGAGCGCGCAACTCTTGGAACGTGACCTCCAGATTCCAACGCAGGGTATACAGGGTGACGAGTTGTTCGGGAGTGAATCCGTCGTGCGTCGTGTAGAAGTACTCATCGCGCCGCGTGCCTTGCGCATCGCGTACAAACACCCAGTGCACGGGAACCAAGCCAGCGCCTGCGTGATACCACTGGCCGCGACCGTCGCAGACCAGCACCTGACGTTCCGTGGCACCGTACCAGGAGACCGTCGTCTCCCGCAGGCGGCTGCCGGCCACGACGGCTTCAGGTGTCTTCAGCTTCTTTCCTTTGACCCGCGGCCGTCCGCCTTTCTTGTTCTTCTTTGGCGGAGGCGGAGGGGCGTAGAGCGCGCCGTCGGGAACGAACTTGCTGACCAACGCCAGGCGATCGCGATGACGGTGGCAGAAGCGAGCCAAGTCATGCGACGCATAGCCGCCATCACCCAACAGCACGAATTTCTTGTCCGGAAACCAATGCAGCAAGATGGCCATCAAACCTTGGGCCAGTTGAATTGGCGTTTTGTGCCGACGTCCTTCCTTCTTGTTGAGTTCCTCCGGACGGTACAGGGCCGCCAACACCGGCAAGGCCCACGGACGACTGCAGAAGGGAAATCGCACCACCACGGCCAAGACGACCCAACGATGGCCCCAGCGATAAGCCTGATGAGTGTCGGAGGAACGTACCGCGTCGTGATGGCAACCTTTCCCGAAGACTTTCTTCCCTTTGTGTTCGGCTACCGTGCAATCGACCACCACGCGAATCCAGTCGTCGACGCCGGCCAACTCGATCACGACGACCGCGAGTACTCGGCCCAGCTTCCACAGCGACCAAGGCGCCCGACTGAAGACGCGATGGTAGTCGCTCGGATCGCCTTCCGCCAAATCGCCCACGTTCCACAGCAGGTTCGTGATCGTGCGCCGACCCCTGGTAAGGATCGCGCCCACCAACAGCACCAAAGTGCGCTGGAACGTCGGCTCGGTAAATGCTATAGAGAAGGACATCAACAGTGGCTCCGCCACAGTAGGCAAATTGATCATTACCAGACTCCCTTCTGGTCCAGACGCGGCAACGAACGGATCGGAAGGGGGTCTTTTTATGCGCCACGCGGTTGCGTGGCTATGTCAATTTCCACCCAAAATTTTGGCAAAAGTCGAGCTAAGCTTCCGGCATTTTGCTGGATTCTGGACTTGGGAGGGCTCGGAAGTCCAAAGTGCAAGCGAATGGGCCCGCGGCAAGCTCACGGCAAATGGTCGGCACGATTCGTTGGCAGGTGCGGTGCCGCGCACTTGACGCCGACAGCCGAAGCAAATGACAATGCGAGCGGATGAACGATAGCCTTGAACATCGAGGGGTGGTTTTTGTCTTCCGCACGTACCACGATCGAAATGCCTGACAACGCTGGTCAACCGACGTTGACTTTCAAGAATGGGCGTCCGGTTCCGAAGGACGTTGCAGAGAAGTTCTACGAAGCTTTCTTGCGAATCAAGGCGGGAGCGGTGGCAATTCGGATGTGGGAGAGGCTGTTCACCGAAGAGGATCGCAAACGGTTGGGTGGCGATCTGGAGGAGTGTTTCTCGCGTCTCGGTACTGCGCGCATGTGGGCGCAAGCCAAGGGAGTCTCCATGGAACGGGCCGTGATCGACGTCGCTCGCGGCGTGGAGTTGATGAGCGACCAGACGGCCAATTGGCTGATGCGAGAGCTGAAACTGGAGGAGATAGACGCGGGGGGCAATGCTGCCGGCACTTCCGAAGTTCCCGAGTGGGATGCGATCCGCGGCGAACTGCGGTTTGGCGGGCACGTGATCCGCCGAATCCGTCTGATGAACCAGCCATCCAACATTCAACGAATCCTGGACGCGTTTGAGGACAGCCACTGGTCCGTTCGCATCGACAGTCCCCTCCATCGTGGCCAGCAGCAACTGCACGAAGCGTTGCGATTTCTGAACCAGGGCCTGAAAGCGATCCGCTTTCGATCGCAAGAAGGCGGGAAAGCCATCGTCTGGGAACGCCTCTGAGTTCCCAGTCACCTCCCAGTCAGCTACATCTGACAGCAGGAGGCATCTAGCCGAGAATCCAGCATGGCGACCTGCGGTCGCTGAAATCACCTGACAAGCTGCGCGTCGCCAAGTCAGGCACGATTCTGGGAACGGATTCTCGCCGTGAGTACGAGGAAACCAACTCTATCAGAAGCCGAGATCACCCAGGCGTTCGCCGAGGGTAGCGGTGCGCATTTCCCGCCCATCCTGACTGTAGAGCAAGTCGCCTCCTTGCTGCAGATCAGTCCCAAGACGGTCTACGAGTGGATCGGGAAGGGGCGACTGGACGGCGCATTTCGCAAACGTGGGAAGCACCACCTGATTTGGCGAGACCGCGTCATTGACATCCTCTTTAACGGAGCGGAGTGGCCCCATGAAAAACGAAATTGAACGAATCCAAGTTGGCCAGTTCACCACGGTTTTCAAGCGTGGCAAGAAGGGCACGTACACCGCCGACTTTCACCACGACGGCCAGCATTGCCGTCGCTCGTTGCGGACGAGCAATCTCAAGATCGCCCGCCAGCGAGCGAGCCAACTTGAACGCGAAATCCTCGACGGCACGTTTGGCAGAACCAAGGGTGCAGACAACGCTGCGCCGACGACCATCCGTCAGGGCGCCGACGAATTCTTGGCCTTCCTGGAAACCGAAAAACGCCGACGGAAGACCCGAGTCAAGTACCGGGGCATCCTGCACAACTTTGCCAGCTTCGCCGAGGCCCGAAAAGCCGGACGGCTGGCGGACGTCGACATGCGCCTGATCGATAAGTTCCGCGCTCATCGCAGGCCGCTGATCGGGGACAAGTCGATGCACCACGAAGGCGTACTGCTGAAGCGATTCTTGGGCTGGTGCCGTCAACGGAAGCTGGTGACCGAGAATCCGTTGGCGGAGACCAAGTTCCGGCGGCCCAGGCCGCCGCGGCGCGGCGGCCCGACGTTGGAGCAGATCAACGCGATCTTGAACGCCGCCGACGAACGCCGTCGTCCGATTCTCGCCGTGCTGGCGTTCACGGGCATGCGTTCCGGTGAGTCTCGCCACCTGCAGCCCGAGGACGTGGACCTCCGCGGCAACTGGATTCACATCGTCAGCCGCGAGGGCTACGAGACGAAAACCGGCGAGAACCGGGACGTGCCCATCCACCCGCGGTTGCGGCCATTCCTGGAGCGTCAGCGGAAGCACACGCGTCCGTGGTTCTTCACTGAGCCGGCCAGTCCCAAGTACCCCGGCGGCGATCACCACATCAACACGAAGCGGCTGAATGAGTACTTCCTGACCATCTTGAAGGAGTTGGGCATCCCAGCGGGACGCGAGGCTGGATTCACCATCCACTCGCTGCGTCACGCGTTCAAGACCTTCTGCATCAACTCACGGATTCCGCGTGAGGTCGTCGACGCATGGCAGGGACACGCGCCGGACCGGTCCGCCGGTGGGGCGTACTACAAGCTGACACCGGAAGAGTCTCAGCGTTTCATGAAACAGGTCCCATTCGGGACCGGCGAGCCGGCCGCCCCTGCCGGCGAAAAGGAGGTTTGACCATGTTCAGATTTGCATGGACGTGTCTAATTGTGATGCTGGTCGCTACGGCGACCAGCGCGGCGGCTTCGGCCGCCTGTTTCTGGGCCAGTTCCAACGGGTGGATTGTTCCGAGGGACAAAAAAGGGACAAGTGGGGTGCAAGAAAAAGAGCACGGCTCGCAAGTCACTGGTGTTTCAGCACTTACGAGCCGCTTCTCTTTTGAGCGGAGGGCACGGGAGTCGAACCCGCAACCGGTTTCCCGGCATCTGATTTCCTGCCAGGAACCCGCGAACTTCCTGCTTCATCTGGGTTTTTACACTGGACTAATGGCATGGCCGTTGCTAGAAATGGGTCTTTGTCGGTTTGCCTGCGGTCATTTCGGCTGAAATGCGGCTGATGTCGCTGGTCGTTTTCGCTCGCCACAGCCTGCCGACGACCTTCCGCATTGCCCCGCCCGATGGTTGGCTGGGTCACTCCGAATTCCGCAACATCATTCCGCCGCAGCCCGGCGGACCAGCTTGGCAAGGAGATTCTCGATGAGGCGACACGGGATCAGCGCGGTTTTCCTGGCGGCCTGCATGTCCATCGCTTTCTGCGCCGCGTCGGCCGCCGCTGCGGCGCCGCCGAACGTCGTGATTATCTTCATGGACGACATGGGATACGCGGACATCGGGCCCTTCGGCGCCGAAGGCTACGACACGCCGAACCTGGACCGGATGGCCCGCGAAGGCCGGGTGTTCACGGACTTCTATGCGTCCACCGCGGTCTGTTCCGCGTCGCGGGCGTCGCTGATGACCGGCTGTTACAACGTTCGCGTCGGCATCCTCGGCGCCCTGGCCCATCAGGCCAATCACGGGATCAGCGACCAGGAGATGACGCTGGCCGAGGTGCTCAAGCAGAAGGGTTACGCCACCGCCTGCTATGGCAAATGGCATCTCGGTCATCACCCGAAGTTTCTGCCGACCAGCCACGGGTTTGACGAATACCTGGGCTTGCCTTACTCGAACGACATGTGGCCGTTGCACCCGACCTCCGGCAAGAATTTCCCTGACCTGCCGTTGATCGAGAACACGCGCGTGATCAATGCCCAAGTCACGGGCGAAGATCAAGAACAGCTGACCACGCAGTTGACGCAGCGGGCCGTCGACTTCATCCAGCGGAACAAGGATCGGCCTTTCTTTGTCTACCTGCCGCATCCGATGGTCCACGTGCCGTTGTACGTATCCGACAAGTTCCGCGGCAAGAGTGAGCGAGGCCTGTTCGGCGACGTGATGATGGAGATCGACTGGTCCGTCGGCCAGATTTTGGACACGCTGCGGAACCACGAACTCGACCGCCGCACCTTGGTCATTTTTACCTCCGACAACGGCCCCTGGCTCAGCTATGGCGACCATGCCGGTTCGGCCGACTGCTTGCGCGAGGGCAAAGGGACGATGTTCGACGGCGGTTGCCGCGAGCCGACCGTGATGTGGTGGCCGGGCAAGATCCCCGCCGGCACGGCTTGTAGAGAACCGGCGATGACCATCGACATCCTGCCGACGATCGCGCACCTGGTGGGCGCCCAGCTGCCGGACCACAAGATCGACGGCCGCAATATCTGGCCGCTGATTGCCGGCGAGCCGAACGCCAAGAGCCCGCAGCAGGCCTACTACTTTTACTGGGGCCAGGAGCTGCAGGCCGTTCGCATGGGCCGCTGGAAGCTGCATTTCCCGCACACCTATCGGACGCTGGGCGGCAAGCCCGGCGGCACAGGTGGCCAGCCGGTGCCGTACGAGCAAGGCGAGATCGAGCTGGCGCTGTTCGACTTGGAAGTGGATCCCGGCGAGGCGGTCAACATCGCCGAGGAGCATCCCGCGGTCGTGGCCGAGATCCAGGAACTCGCCGAGCGGATGCGGGCCGATCTGGGCGACTCGTTGACCAAGCAAAAAGGCACCGGCCTTCGCGAACCCGGCCGCCTGCAGCCCGGCGACCTGCGGTTCCGCTGGGTGCCGGGCCAGCCGCTGGATATCGAGCCCCAATAGCAGCCGGAGAATGCGGTGTGGGCGACCGCGTGCCGCTCACGGACGGAGGGATTGATGTCGAAGTCGGACGAGACACGTCAGCTGACTGGCAACGGCATTGGTTCGGGTTCGAGGTTGCCGTGCGGCATGCCGTCCGCATGCAGGTAGCCGCCGACCGCGCGTTCCAGGCGGGCTAGCGACTGCCGCAGTTGGGCCTCCAAGCGGTGCGCCGAGATCTGATAGCGCAGCAACTGCCGCCAGTTGTCGACCAGTTGCAGGAATGCCACGTCGCCGACTTCGTAGGACCGCAGCGAGACCGCGAACGTCTGCTCGGCTTTGGGAACGATCTCCTCGCGCAGCAACTGCAGCAACTCCTGCTGGCTTTGGATCTGCGCGAACAGATCCTTCACCTCCTCCTGCGTTTGGTCGCGCAGCGAATCGTACTGCCGCGCGCTGGAGACGACCCGTGCCTCGGCCTCCTGCAGGCCCGCGTCCAGCCGCTTGCGGTAGATCGGCAGGTTGACGCCGACGCCGAGCAGGAAGGCGCTTTCCGTATCCGGCGGGCCGTTCATGCCGTGGTCCGGCATGGCCATTCCCATCCACATCCCGGACAGCCGGACGTTGGGGAAGTAATCCAGCCGGGCCAGATCGACGTTGTGCCGCTGGCGCATGACATCGGCCAGCTGGGCCTGCAGTTCGGGGCGAGCGGCGATGGCCTGCTCGTACAAGCCTTGTAGGTCTCGGGGGATCTGCTCGGCCGGCAGTTGGTCCAAGGCGCGCACGGGGGTTTCCGGGGACAGGGGCAGCCGGCGGGCCAAGCGCGCCTGGGCGGTCTCGAGTTCCTGCCGCAGTTGGATCAACTGGTTCTCCAGATCCAGCACCTCGAGCTCGGCTCGCAATACGTCCTGTTGGCTGACCTGGCCGACGCGAAACCGCGCGGCAGCGACCTCCAGCAACCCTTGCAGCAGCTCGCGGTCCGCCTGAGTAATCTGGATCGCTTGCTGGACGAAATACAACTCATAGTAGGCGATCTTCACCTGCTCGATCACGGCCAGTTCGGTTGCGGCCAGTTCTGCCCGCGCCCGCTGCGCCCCCTGCTGAGCCACTTCGGCGCGCGTCCGCAGTTTGCCGAACCAGGGAAGCTGCTGGCTGACGCTCATCTGGATCACCTGTTCCATTTCGCCCATCTGCATGGGCGCCAGGAACGGGTTTACCTCCAGCATTGGGTCCTCGAGACTGGCGGCCTGAGGGACGCGCAGCGCCGCTGCTTCGACCTGTTTGCGCGCCGCGTGGATGTCGGGATTTTGCGTCAGTGCGTATTCGATGTACGTTTCGACCGCGTGCGGCCCGGCCAACTCCGACGCCACCCAACGGAGTGTGGCGACCGGCTGCGGTGCGTAACAAGCCGCCGCCATCGTGACTTCGATTCGGGCGCAATCTGCGTCGCAGACTTGGTGGGCCGGCGGCGCCAATCGGCAGCCCGCCGACGACCAGAGCAACGGCAGGCAAGTCGCCAGCGGCCAAAGAAGTGCGTCCCTGCACGACATTGCGTTGAACCTTTCCGGGGGGCGATCTACGGGTGGACTCTCACCCGCGGTCGGGGATTCGTTCTGGAACGGCCGCTGATTCCCGGCTTCGCCCGTGTACGGAGAAACGCGAAATAAGCTCCGTTCTGCTGAACGCTGACCCCCACGGCGGGGAGATCTGCAGCAGCCGCGGGAGCCCCGGGGCGCGCCCGTTGCGCCCGACGGCCTTCGGAACTCCCGCCTCTGTACATATCGGCAATCGGCGCCGCCATAGCCATCGCGAACTGGGGGGAATCTACCATCCAGACGTGCGCCGATGCCAGCATCGCTAGCGTGACGTACTGCGCCAGGTTGAAAGACCAGCCAGCCATCGGCGATCGTTTCGTCCCCAGGCTCCGCGCGGTACGGAAGGACACCTGCCTGGCGGTCCCTCGCGGGGCGGTGGTTGTTCTTGTCTCGCCGCTCAAGCCGCCTCGCCGCCTTGCGACGGCGTCTGCTCGACCGCTTCCCAATCCGGGTCGTACAACCCGGCACGCATCTTGAGTTCCTTATAGCCGCAGTACAGGACGGGGACGACGAAGAGCGAGAGCAATCCCAGGCACATGCCGCCGAACACGGGCAGGGCCATGGCCCGCGCGACGTCGGCGCCGCGGCCCGTGGCGAACATGATGGGCAGCAGGGCAGCCAACGTCGTGGCCGTGGTCATCAAGCAGGGGCGGACCCGCTTCAGGCCGGCCTCGAGAGTCGCATCCCGGATATCGTGAACACTCGTCAGGCGGCGACGTTTGAACAGCTGATCCAAGTACGTCGCGATGACCACGCCGTCATCCACCGCGATCCCGAACAGGGCGATGAATCCGACCCACACGGCCGTGTTCATCTCGGTGCCGGCCAGGGCCAGCAGGATCATGCCGCCGGCAAAGGCGGTGGGGATTTCGGTGAATACGAACATCGCGATCGGCAGGTTGCGGAACTGCAGGTAGATAATCAGCAGGTTGATCAGGATCACCAGCGGCACCAGCCACAAGAGGCGGCGGTTGGCTTCGATCTGATTCTGGAACGACCCGACCGCCTGCAGTTCGAAGTTGCCCTCCGGAAAGGTCAGGGTGCCGTCGGCGCGGGCCGTGCGGAGCGAGCCCATCACGGCGTCGACGGTCTCCAGCGCGCCGGCGGCGCCGGAAGGCGAAAAGAGCACGTGCGCGACCAGCCGTGCGTCTTCGCTGCGAATCATGCCGGGCCCCCAGGTGCTGGAGATACCGGCCAGCCGTTTCAGCGGCACAACTTCGCCGGCAGGTGTCACGACCGGAATCTCGCCCAGCTGATCGACGCGTTCGCGCACGTTCCGCTGATAGCGGACCTGGATCGGATAGCGTTCGCGGCCCTCGACGGTGGTGGTCACGTCCACTCCACCGAGACCCGCCGAGACGACCTCGTTCACCATGGCCGTGGTCATCCCGTAGCGGGCGGCTTCTTCGCGGTCTACGTCGAACTCGAGATACGGCTTGCCAAGCACAATATCGGGATTGACGGTTCGGGGGTTGACGTGGTGGAGCGTCTTGAGTTGCTCGGCCACGGCGCGGGAGGCCTGGGAAAGCCCCTCGAGGCTGTCGCCGTAGACCCGCACGGCCATCGAGGCGCGGATGCCGGCCTGGAGCATCACGACGCGGCCCTCGATCGGCTGCAGCGGCGACGCGATGGGGATACCCGGCATGCTGGCCACGGCGTTGATTTGCTCCCAGATTTTTCGTTCCGTGACGCCGGGCCGCCACTGCTCGCGCGGTTTGAGCATCACATACGTCTCGATCATGGCGACCGGGGCTGGATCAAGCGCCGATTCGACACGGCCGATTTTTCCCAGCACATCGGCCACTTCCGGAATCTGCGCGATCATCGCGTCCTGTGTCTGCAAGACCTCCATCGCCTGCGAAAAGCTTGCCGCCGGGTAGAGGCTGGGCATGTAGAACCAGCTGCCTTCGTCCAGCGCGATCCAATCGTTCGAGCGAAGTCCCGTGAACACGTGCTTGACGCGGACGTAGCCCGGGATCTCGTTCAGATCGGCCCCCAGCGCCGTTGCCAACCGCTCGGCCGGCCGCAGCACGGTGGGCAGGCCGAACCAGGCGCCGAGGCCGAGCAGGACGACCAGCGCGTAAAGGGCGATAAAGCCGCGTTTGTGCGCGAGCAGAAAACGCAGCGTCGGCGCGTAGCCCCAAACGATCAGGCGGCTCAGCGGGTTCACCTCGATCGGCCTGATGTTTTCCCGGGTGCTCCAATAGCCAGCCGCTGCGCCGGCTGCCGCTAGGATGGCCGTCGCCCACGGCAAACGGAGAGCCGTCCAGTGCTCGATTCGCTCGCCCCACACGAAATAGGCCAACAGCCCGGCGAGCCCGCCGACTGACAGGCCGCTGGCCACACCCGCCACACGGGGCCAACGGACGGTGACTAGCAGCAGGCGGCACAGCAACGGCACCAGCACCACCGCGAGGATCAGGCTGGACACCATGGCGAAGCTCTTGGTCCAGGCCAACGGGGCGAACAGCTTGTAATCCCGGCCGGTCAGGAAGAACACCGGCAGGAAGCTGATCACGGTGGTACTGACGGCCGTGATCACCGCGGGGACGACTTCGCCAGCCCCCTCGCGAATTACCGCCAGTCGCCGCCTCGGGCCTCCCGAGGAACCGCCGGCCTCCCAATCGGCCAGATGCCGATAGATGTTCTCTGACACGATGATGCCCATATCGACCATCGTCCCAATGGCGATGGCGATGCCGGCCAGCGACATGATGTTCGCATCGACACGAAAGACGTTCATGGCGATATAGGCCATCAAAACGGCGATCGGCAAGGTGACGGCGACGACCAGGCTGGCGCGGACGTGCAGCAGGAACAGCACGACCATCACGATCGTGATCAGGATCTCCTGGCCCAGCGCGTCGGTCAAGGTGGCGACCGTCTCGTTGATCAGCAGCGACCGATCGTAGATGCCGCGGATCTTGATCCCGTCCAGTTCCGCCTCGAGCGAGCGGATCTTTTCCTCGACACGCAGGATCACCGCGCGCGGGTTCTCGCGATACCGCATAACCACGACCCCGCCGACCGCTTCCTGGCCGTTCAGATCCAGGGCTCCGTCGCGAAAGGCGGGTCCGGTCTGGACTTGGGCCACATCGCGCACGCGGACCGGGACGCCGTCGCGCGTGCGGATGACGGTGTTTTCAATCTGTTCGATCGTCTCCTGCGGCGTTCTCCCGGAACCGATGAACCCGCGGCCACGGACCAGGAACTCCATGCCGCCGGTCTCGATGGTCTTGGCGCCGACGTCGATATTCGAGTCCCGCACCGCGCCGATGACGTCGCTCAGCGGCATGTCGTGGTAGCGCAGCCGGTCCGGGTCCGCTTCGATCTGGTACTGCCGCACGTAACCGCCAATCGAGGCGACTTCGGCCACGCCCTCGACTGCTTGCAGCGCGTACTTGATGAAAAAGTCCTGCTTGGAACGTAGTTCCGCCAGATCCATGCCGGGGGGCGGGTCGAGTACATAGTAGTAGATCTGCCCCAAGGCCGTCGCATCCGGCGCCAGCGTCGGCGTCACTCCCTCGGGCAACAGGCCGGAGACCGTCGTCAACTGCTCCGCCACCCGGGAACGGGCCCAGTAGAAATCGATACGGTCGTCGAAGGTCACCTGCACAAAGCTGAAACCGAACATGCTGGTACCGCGGACGCTTTTCGACCCAGGCACCGCCTGCAGGGCCACGCTCAACGGATAGGTGATCTGGTCCTCCATGTCCTTGGGCGAGCGGCCCATCCATTCGGCCAGCACGATCACCTGGTTCTCCCCCACGTCGGGGATGGCGTCCAGCGGCACCTGCCCGACGCTGACCCATCCGTACAGGATCGCGCCAGTCACCAGGATCAGCACGACCAGGCGTTCGCGGAGGCAGAAATCGATCACTTTGTGGATCATCGTGGATGCTTCCCCGTTTCGTGTTGCTTGGTTTCAGCCGCTGGTTCTTGACGGCTCGCCGCCTCGGTCGGCGTTTCAGCTCGGCTCGGCGGTTCCTCCGGGGAGAACTCGCCAGCCGGGACCGGCCGTTCGCCGTCCGCTGCACCGGACGGCGGCAGTTCCCCCGCGGCGATTCCGCAACGCAGCATCTTGCTTCCCCAGTAAGGATTGGCCAGCGGTGGCGAAGGCTGCAACCAATCGCCTTCGCCGCCGGGCACCATCGAGCAATAGAAATGGATGAACGACGCTTCTGCTCCCGCTCCACGCACTTGGGCCGCTAGCTGAAGTATTGACTTGCTGATCGGTTTGAACGCCAACCGTGCTTCGTCGATCGTCAGCGAGTGCAGCTGCTGGCTGTGTTCGGCGATCGAGGCGATCCGCGACCGCGCCGGCGGGCTCAACGACTCGGACGCCGCCAAGCGGGCCGCCAGTTCGTACAGCGACTGCGACTGTTCCCGCGGCACGGCCCGGTCATCGGCCAGCGTCGCGGACACGGCAAAGTAAGCCTCGTACAGCCGCTCCAGTTCGGTACCGGCCTGGCCGGAGATACGTTCCAGCTCGGCCTGCTCCAACTCGAGCGGCCCGTCCGGCTTTCCCGGTTTCTGCGGCTTTGCCTGCAGTCGAGTCGGGTCGATCAGCGACGGGTTGCCCGCCAGCTGCATCTGCGAATCGATCAGGAAATTGCCGGAAACCGCCACCTGTTCCCCCGGCTCGACGCCCCGCACGATCACGATCCGATCGCCGATCGACGGGCCCAATACCACCGGGCGGATCTCGAATCGCCCCGCCTCGACTTCCACGTAGACGACGCTGTTCTCCCCAGCCATCAGCACCGCGTTCCGCGGGACCACCAGCACGTTGCTCGGCTCGACAGGCTCCTCCGCGAACCCGAACTGTGAGGCGGGGACCAGCGGCACCCCGCACACGCGGCAGGCTCCTGGTCCGTCTTCGATGACCTGCGGGTGCCGGGGACTGATCCATTTGCCGGCCAGTTCCGGGTCGTATACGTCGGCCGCCGCCTCGCCGCTGCGGGTCAGCTGCACTGCGACGGTGGCCCGGGCATAGTCGCCGATCCTCAGGCGTCCCGCCTCGTTCGACAGGACCACCCGCACCCCGACGGTGCGCGTTTTGGAGTTGACGAATGGATCGATAAAGGCCACTCGCCCCACGAAACGTTGCCCCGGCAGCGACTGGAGTTCCGCCTCGACGCGCTGACCGTAACGGACCGCGGTGGCGTCCTCGGGGAACAACTCCAGCATCAGCCACACCTTCGACAGATCCGCGATGCGGTAAATCGGTTCGCCCGTCTTGAGGTACTGGCCCTCGACCGCCAGACGTTCGATCACGGTCCCGCTGATCGGCGAGACCAGCTGCAGCCGGCTGCTCGCCTCGCCCGCTTCCTCCAAGTGCGCCACCTGCGTTTCGGTCATCCCCAGCTCGATCAGCTTGCGGCGGCTGCCCTGGTACAGCCGCTCTTGTGACTCCTGTATTCGCGCCAGAGTACTGGCCTGTGTGTCGTTCAGCAAACGCTTCGTCTGAATCAGTTCCACCTGAGCACTGTACAGCTCGGGCGAGTAGACCAGGGCCAGCTGGTCGCCTTGCCGGACCACCACACCGGTATAGTCGGCGTACAACCGCTCGATGCGCCCGTCGACGTACGGGGAGATGGTGGCCAGGGCGCCTTCGTCATACCGCAACTGACCGATGGCCCCAAGTTGGCGCGTCTGAGGGACAGCTTGAACGGCGAACGTGCTGATATTGGCGATCCGCCGCGCCGCCGCGTCGACGACGATCGAGCGTCCGTCGGACGTCTCGTCGCCGGTCGCGGTGGGGACCAATTCCATTCCACATACCGGACACCTGCCGGGCTCGTCTTGCGGCGGCGTACACATCATCGGGCAGATGTAGCGGACCTTGCTGCCGTCTGGTGCGACTGCGGCCGCGCCGCTCGATTCGCCGGACGTGATCCAGCCCATCCGCTGGGCCACCCCGAGCTTGAAAATCAGCAAGCCGCCGACGGCCAGCAGCAGCGCCGGCGGCAAGAAGAGTTTGATCCAATAGCGCCGGGAGCCCGGAGGCCGCACGGCGGCTTGGTCCGCAGCGTTCTCCGGTGGTTCGCGCTCCGCGCGCGGCTGTTCCGCGTTGGCGGGCTGGTTGGGTGGTTTTGTGGGAGTCATCATATTCCTCCGCTTGGGGTCTGTGGATCGAACTCGCTCGCGCTCACAATCCGCCGCGCGTAGGGTGTCGCCTGGTGGGATGCAAGCGAATGCCGTGGCATCGGCCCAGGACGCTGGGGCGACAGACACCGAATCGACGGGGAACCGGCAACAAGCAGGGGGCGGCGGCGATACCTGCTGCATCGGCGACTCACGTGTCAGAGAGCCACCGGGCGCTCTGCCAGCGCACACCGGTATCCGGCGCGAATCATATCTGCCAAAAACAAAATAGAATCTGCACAGGCGGCGCGAAAAACAGAAGGCTCTCC
>Ga0351891_1144_pt1 | contig 25536 bp, 26 predicted proteins | sample TotcelFGM3001K13_FD_206768 | JGI IMG/M metagenome (GOLD analysis project Ga0351891, IMG submission 206768) | Enriched cells from coal bed in the Powder River Basin, Montana, United States - Total cells FGM rep3 HSBNCT.FGM.300.1.K13 ... | reverse complement strand
CCTGCCGCAGTAAGGTCTGTCTTATCATCAGGATATGAGGCAAGGAGTATAAGCCCCTTTATTCCTTCAGGATTTTTCACTATGAAACGTGAAGCTGCCACACCGCCAAGTGAATGGCCTATTATGACCCATTCTGTGACCTCGGTGTTTTCCTCCATGATCCTTTCCGCTCTTCCTGTTCCAAGGATCGCAAGCCTAAGAGGCATCTTGGCGACATATGCGTCATAGCCCTGCTCTGATATGCTCTTGGCAAGGAGCGCATAGGCTTTCTCGTCAACCTTTCCGCCCGGGTATATTATGACGCCCCTGTCCGTACCTTCCACGTCAAACACGATATCGCCCTTCTCATTTATAACCCCTGATTCAAGTGCCTCCAGAGCCGTCACGGAGGCCCTGTAGTAGTCAGATGACCATATGTAGCCACCTACCGCCCCGAACACGACCAAAACGAAAATAACCTTAAATATGGCTAAAGTGGCCTTGCTTCTTCTTTTTCTCTCCCTTACCTTTTCCATGAAAGTATGATTCTCCCTTCGCTTTCTCTAGACCCATTCCATTATACAACACGAACCTGACGCTGTACTCATCTTAAAATATGATTATGTTTCTGTCATTGCGCCAATATTGCATTAAATTGTGATAAAATCTACTTAAGTCTGCAGGGCATGCCATAGTGCATCACTTTGACTTCACTATAAAAGACAATACCGAAGGCGACCTCGAGGTGGAACATGAAAGGCAGGATACTTGAAAAAGACAAATATATATTCCTTAAGCGACCTGCCATGGAGATCTATCACAAGAGTGAGATAGAGAGCAGGGAGCGTCAGATATCCCTCATGAAAAGGGAATTCATCCAGCACAAGCTTAGTCTCATGAAACTCACTCAGGAACTACCTGACGAGAGGACAAGGAATCTTCTTCTTAACATAGCGTTGATAGTGTCAACTGAAGAGACGCTTGTAAGTGACTTTCTTTCATCACGCAGGCTGCCCTTCAAGAGGATCTCAAAAGTCGTTGAAGAGCCTGTATTCTTCCTTCAGAAGCACGAACATTATCTCACCGCCTATGTCCTCCTTTTCTGCAGCGGAAAATACCCTCTGGTGACAAGGTATCTGCAGTTCGCTGAAAAGGGCCAGGGAGACAGCTTCCAGAAGGACCAGAGGATATTCACAGGAATAGCACTAAAGAAACATAAGGACAAGACAATGATCCTGACCAGCCAGGGTGAGTTCCTTGCAATAACCGGGTCAGATTCCGGAATCGGTGAAATAACCACAGGCAGGATCGCCAACACGAGGAACCACCTCAGGATCCCTCTTGTGATCTTGACTGTACTCCTTGCTTTCTTCCTCCTTATTTCGTACAACATGTCAAAGACCATTGCAACGACAGTCAGGATATCAGCCGGCGGACTTGTTCAGCTGCAGTTCAACGAGCTTGGTACAATGCTTGCATCAAGGGCTGAGAACTCAAGGGGAACAAGCTTGCTTGAGAATGCAGTCTTCGACAGGAAGGACATTGATACGGCTGTCGGTGAGATAATTGAGCAGGCATACATCAGGGAATACATCAGGGAAGGCGACGAGATAACGATCCTTATCTCAGGTGAAGCTCTTCCATCAGACTTCTTCACATCTGGAAGGACCCATGACCGGATCATGAGCTACCAGCTCAAGTACAAGATAAACAACCTGGGAAACCTTATGAGCATTGAGCCGACATCAACAAAATAAATAAAGGACTGCCTTTCGATAAGACAGTCCTTGTCATTTTCAGTTACAGCTTTAGCCTTTGTAGAGCTCCTCGAATGCGCCTTCCTCAAAACCTACCATGTACTTGTCATCAACAAAGATCGTCGGTACGCTTCTTACTCCAAGTGCTATGAGCTCCTTCCTGAATTCAGGCTTTGTAGTGCTCTTCTCCTCATATGCTATCCCGTGCTCGTTGAAGTACTCCTTTGCAAGATCACAGTATGGACACGTCTGCGAAGTATATATTACAACCTTCTTCTCCATCTTTTTCCCTCCATTTTTAAACAGGCGACATATGGCGCCAAAATAATTGTGCATTCCACCTAAAATGATTGTATACTATGTAATGAAATTTGTCTAATGTACAAAGATTAAATTTTGATAAATTAAATTGTGCAAAATATTTATAGATGGTGATCGAATGGAACTTAAAAGGCTAAACAAGGCAATATCAGATACAGGCTTCTGTTCCCGCAGGGAGGCTGATTCACTCATAGATGCAGGAAGGGTAAGGGTCAACGGAAGTCCCGCACTCATGGGCATGAAGGTGTCTTCAGAGGATGAGATCACAGTGGATGGGAAGACAGTATCGAGGAAGCCCCCCATGGTCTACATAGCCCTCAACAAGCCAAGAGGCATAGAATGTACTACAGACAGAAGGACAAGGGACAATATCGTGGACTTTGTGAAGCACAAGGAAAGGATATTCCCTGTAGGAAGGCTTGACAAGGATTCAGAGGGCCTGATCCTCATGACCAATGACGGGGACATAGTGAACAAGATCCTGAGGGCCAGGAATAACCATGAGAAGGAGTATATCGTAAAGGTCGAAAGACCCTTTGACGATGCTTTCCTCCGAAAGATGTCAAAAGGGGTACCGATCCTCGATACGGTCACAAGGGAATGCCATGTCGAAAGGATGAGCAAGGATACCTTCAGGATAATACTGACCCAGGGTCTCAACAGGCAGATCAGAAGGATGACTGAATACCTGGGCTACAGGGTCGTATCCCTTAAAAGGATAAGGATCATGAACTTAACCCTGGGTTCACTTGAGACCGGCAAGTGGAGGAACCTTTCACCACTGGAGCTCAAGGGACTTGAAGAGCTTCTCAAGGATTCGGAAAAGACCTATACCCCATAGGAATTCAAGCCCAATAGTACATCCGTTCAGTTTTCAACATTGTGCACATTTGCCTGTGGATAACTTGTGGAGATGCTGTTTCTATCCTCTGGAAAGCAGTTTGATGACCAAACTGTCCCGAAGCTACATGCTGCCCTGACCATGATTTATCCACAGCTATCCACATTAACCGGTGCAGAACCTGTGGATAACCTGTTGCAGTTGTGGGTAGATTATGGGGATAACCAAAGGCTTGTCCACAATGCTCAGGCCAGCTCCTCTTCGAAAAGTCCGGGTTTATGATTTCAAAAAACAGCATTCATTAAAAAGCATCCTAAAATCCCTCCCCGGCAATCTGCAGGGGAGGGATTTCTGCTATTGGCTATTATGTTTTTTAATAAATTCAGCCTTTAGTCCAAATTGATCCGTCTTATGAAGCACTTGTTGCCAAAAGCCAATCTCTTGTATGTGAAAAAAGGAACAGGTTCTACTGTTCCCCTCGGTTTTGATCTTAAACTTCTTGCTCTTAATTAATTTCCCAGGGGCAGCCTGACTGTGAAAACTGCTCCATTGCCTGTATTTGATGCTGTTATGCTTCCTCCGTGCTTCTCAACCGCCGTGGATGCAATTGACAGTCCTATGCCATGGCTTCCTGCCCTCCCCTTGTAGAACCTTTCAAAGATATGAGGAAGGTCCTTTTCAGAGATCCCGTCGCCATCATCAATGATCCTGATTGCCCCGAAGTCGCCTTCCCTGACAAGTGATACCTGGACCCTTGACTTCGAGTACTTTGCGGCATTGTTAAGGATGTTGTCAAGCGCCCTCAGTATTTCCTCGGCAACCACATCAGCCTTCATTCCCTTTTCCATCTGTGTTATCGTAAGCTCCCTGCCGCTTTTCCTGAAGAATGTGGAAGTCCTTTCGATTGATTCCATTATCAGGTCTTCAAGCAGGCTCCTGGTCTTTTCCTGATGCCCTTCACCCCTTGACTCCATCTTGGATAGGAAAAGTATATCCTCCACAAGCCTGTTAAGCTTCTCGCTCTCAGCCACGATGACATCGCTTGCTTCCTCTGGCGTGAACACCCCGTACTTTATACCTTCAGCATAACCCTCGATGGATGTCAGCGGAGTCTTGAGCTCATGGGAGACGTTCTGGAAGAATGTCTTCTGGGCTTCGTTGTAATCTGAGAGCTTGGCTGAAGCCTCATTTAGGCTCATGTTCAGGTCAGCAAGCTCCTTCTCTGTGAAATTGAAGTCCTCATGGGTAAAATCACCGTTCCCTATTCTCCTTGAGAGTCCCTGAAGCTTGTATATGGGCTCCACGATACCATTTGAGAGGAACAGTACGAACACGACCGTTATCGCCAGTGCAAAAAGGATCACAAGCCTCAGTATCCCCTGGAAGCGGTCGGTAATGCCCTGGAACTTCGCGATGCTGATGTACATGAGCAGATATTCGTCGCCGGCATCTGTAAGCTTTGCTGACTTCACGAAATATGCTCCGTCTGAAGTATCGACCCTGGTAGCAGAGCTCACATCGAGTGAAACCTTGTTGTCCTTAGCCGCCTCAGCCACAAGCCTTGCTGACCTGTCAGTAAGGGTGTTTTCCTGGACTATTTCAAGGTCCTTGTCAACTATTATGGCATCCACATCCGACAATACGTTGCCCTGCCTTATCATCATGGAATATTCCATGGACCTCATGCCACGACCCATTCCCATCCCGTTTCTCGAGATAACTGTCTCATATGCATCCTCAAGCTGCCTTTTTGCTTCATTGATCGAATACTGCCTGCCAGCCAACCCGAAGGCGACCGCGACCATGATCAGCACAAGCGCCATGGCTGCTGAAAAATATACGAGTATCTTAGTCCTGATGCCTCTCTTAGCCATCATGCATCCCTCTTTCTGAGCCTGAAGCCGAAGCCCCAGACAGTCTCGATCTGGGCATCACTGTCCGAAATCTTCTTTCTGAGCCTCTTCATGGTGTCGTCAGTAACCCTTGTCTCGACTGCGGTAGCATAGCCCCACACCTTGTCAAGCAGCTCATCCCTCGAAACCGCCCTGTGCTGGTTGTCTACAAGGTACTTCAGAAGGCTGTATTCGTTTGGTGCAAGGTCAACGGTCCTGCCCTTGACCTTTACCTCCTTCTTCTGGTTCTCAATTACGATGTCGAGGAACACAGACTGCTCAACTCCCTGGTCTTCCCTGTCAAGCTCCACCCTTCTAAACATTGCCCTTATCTTCATTACCAGCGCCATCGGACTGAAGGGCTTGGTCATGTAGTCATCGCTGCCAAGTGTTATTCCCGCTATGAAATCGGCATCCGAGGTCTTGGCAGTCAGTATTATAATAGGCACCCTGCTGATGCTCCTCAGCTCCTGCGTAATTGCAAAGCCGTCCCTTCCGGGCATCATGATGTCAAGCACCACAAGGTCCGAAGGCTTCTCCCTGAAGGCTGAAAGCAGGGCTTCCCCGTCACCGAAGGTGACAACCTCATAGCCCTCCTTCTCAAGAAAGGACTGTATGAGCTTCCTTATGTTCTCTTCGTCATCTGCGGCATATATGAGTCTTCCCATCTCAACCTCCAAAATACTGTCTTTACTTGATTCTAAACCATTCTTTCCAACATTTCATCCGGGATGTCGGAAATAACCCGGATATTGAAAATACCTCTGGAGACCAGAGGTATTTGTCATGCTATTTGGTTCTATAGGTCGCCGTCTGGTGCGTTGTAGTATCCGCAGCCGGCTCCTCTGAAGCCGCCCCTGCCGCCTCTTCCGCCGCCTCTGCCGAATAGTCCGAGGATCTCGTCAGCTATGCTCTTTATCTCTGCTTCTGTGTCAGTTTCAGGCTTGTCTAGTTCAGCTATAAGAGCATCTGCCTCTGCCAGGAACTCAAGTCCTCTTGGTGTCACATCAGTGACTCCAAGAACTTCATGCATCTTGTCCCTGAGGGCTTCAAGCTTTTCAATGTTAGCTTCCTTCTGTGTCTTGTATGCAGGATATGCTGCAAGTATCTTAGACTTGTCCGCTTCTTCAAGTGCTCCTACCAGAGCGTCTCTGACTTCCTGTGTCTCATCATAGAACTCGTCCCTCAGGTCGATCATCTCTTCCCTGATTTCCTGAAGCTCAGCTACCTGCGCATCGGTCAGGTCCTGGTAGTTTCCAGCCTGTCCGCCCATCATGCCGCGCCCGCCTGACATCATTCCGCCGCGTCCGCTTTTCCAACCACTTCCAAGGAACTGGTTCTGCTGTGGAACCTCCGTCTCAGTTTCAGCAGCAAGTGCCTTTGATCCTAAGAATGCCATTGCTCCGATTCCCATCACAACTGCTAATGCAGCCGCTATTACTTTCTTGTTCATCATCATCTCTCCCTTTCATTTTTGAAGCTATCTGCTTCCCTTGTAGAAACTATACCATCTCTCTGATTCAATAATACCCCTAAATCTCAGTGAAGACTGTGGCATAATTGTGGTAACTGAAATTCTTCATTTTTCATAATGGTGTTGACAACATTCCATTTCTGCCTTATAGTAACAATTGTATTTAATCCCGAGCAGAATAATCGGATTACATTGACGAGAAGAGTAGTTCCAGGCGATGTCTACAGAGAAGGAACCCCATGGCTGAGAGGGATCCCATACGTAGCAGGAATGAAATGCATCTCTGAGTACTGGATCGAAGACTAGTAGACTCCAGCGGGTATGCCCGTTACAGCATTGAGGTATGTTTGTACCGATAATGAGTTTGGGAAGATCCTTGTGATTTTCCTTAAACAGAGTGGAACCGTGGAAGCTTGACTTTCGCCTCTGTATGAGGCGGGAGTCTTTTTGTTTTTCGGCCGGAAACCAAAAGACTCTTTAGCCTGGTGAAACTGCCTGGGATTTCAAATTAAGGAGGAAGAAATGAACACAACATATATTATCGTAAATATCCTTGTACTGTCAGCAATACTCTACGGACTTTACACAATGCAGAAAAGGCACTTTTCGTTCACAGCACGGACCATGACAGCACTTGGTGCAGGTCTGGTCTCAGGAGCAGCACTTCAGTACATCTTCGGAAGCGGCTCAGAGGTCGTAAAGGAGACAATGACCGTTCTTGGAATAGCAGGAAATGGCTACGTAAGGCTTCTTGGAATGATCGCGATCCCCCTTGTCTTCGTCGCGATAACAACGGCCATCGTGAAGCAGGACACAAACAGCCTCAAGAAGAGCGCAGGTTCAGTCATTGCAGTTCTGCTGATAACCACCGCGATTTCAGCGGCCATAGGCATAGCAGCGGCCCTGATCTTCGGCCTCGACTCAAGCACACTGATATCAGGACAGGCTGAAGCAGCAAGGAGCGAAGCCCTGGTCAAGGCGCTTGCGGATTTCCAGGCAAGGCCCATAGCCGACCAGATAACTGAGATCATACCGAGGAACATCTTCTACGCCATGACAGGTCAGGGAAGCTCAGCTACCCTTTCTGTAGTATTCTTCTCGGCATTCCTCGGACTCGCCACCATATCCCTCAGGAGGAAGAAGCCTGAGACCGCTGAGAGCTTCACAGCGTTCCTTTCGATGCTGAATGACATAGTGATGAAGATGGTGACAATGGTCCTCAGGCTTGCGCCCTATGGAATATTCGCCCTCATCACAAAGTTCGTCGCAACCTCCAACTTCACTGAGATAGCAAGGCTTCTCCAGTTCGTTGCAGCCTCATATGCAGCCATTGCCGTCATGTTCCTGGTGCACCTTGCGATAATCGCCACAAATGGTTTAAATCCCCTCACGTTCCTCAGGAAGTCATCAGGTCCCCTGTCCTTCGCCTTCTCATCAAGGTCAAGCTCAGGCACGCTTCCACTCAATGTGGAGACGCAGGTCGGAAAGCTTGGTGTATCCCAGGGAATAGCAAACCTGTCAGCCTCACTGGGAACCAGCATAGGGCAGAACGGTTGCGCAGGAATATACCCTGCCATGCTGGCAGTAATGATAGCGGTAGGTACCGGTATTCCAATTGACGCTGCCTTTATAGTGAAGCTCATAGTGATCACTGCCATCAGTTCCTTTGGCATAGCCGGAGTCGGCGGCGGAGCCACATTCGCAGCCCTCACAGTCCTCTCCTCAATGGGACTGCCTGTTGGCCTGGTGGGACTCCTGATTGCAATTGAGCCGCTCATAGACATGGCCAGGACTTCACTCAACGTTTCAGACTCGATGGTTGCAGGTGTTGTCACAGCAAGGCGACTTGGCGAGCTGGACCTTGATATTTACAACAGCAGTGACAAGGAAGAAATAACAGCATAGCTTAAAGGAGCTGTCCTCACCTCTTTGGTGGCGGACAGCTTTTTTGTTCCCGCATTTTAAATACCAGCTTCTTACTGAAATATGTCTAGCAAACTGAGCATAATAATCGTAGATGCGTACACAGATAGTTCCAGCATAAGAGCTTCATTGATAGCAATTTTGGCCTGACACTGGATACTTGTTGGCTTCTGATGAGTAAATGTACAAAGTATTATTGAACAAAGTTATCATATATGATAACATCTGATTAGGGAAGGATCCATTGAGGTGACATTTTGGCATACGATGTAGAATTCGACCAAAAAGAAAACGGTGAGATCCCATTACTGGATTTTCTGGAATCCTTACCTCCTAAACTGAGGGCAAAAACTTTTCGGGAAATTGAACTGCTCAAGGAACATGGGCCAAACCTTAGGGAACCTTACACTAAAGCAATTAAAGGAACTGATAATCGAGGTATATTTGAGCTCAGAGTCAAGGTTTCAACTGATATCTCCAGAGTATTATATTTTTCATATACCGGTACAACATTTGTCTTACTCCATGGCTTCGTAAAGAAAACTAATGCCACTCCTTCGAGAGAAATTGACAAGGCCAGAAAATATAAAGAGGATTACGAAAGAAGGCGTAACTATGAATAAACTTGAAGTGAAAAAAAGGACTGCCGGGGTAAAGCTTGAAGATATCAAAGCTCAACTCATGAAGGATGCTGAATTCCAGGAAGAATATGATCGGCTTAAACCGAGATATGAGCTTATCTCTCAGATTATAGAGACAAGAAAAAGCATGAAGATAACCCAGGAGGAGCTTGCAAAAAGAGCTGGTACCAGGAAATCCAATATCTCCAGACTTGAAAGCGGCTCATATAATCCTTCACTTGATTTCCTGGCAAAAATCGCAAAAAGCTTAGGAAAGGAAGTACACATTGAGATTCGCTGATCATTTTCAAACTGGGATTGATGCTTATAATTCGGACCTTTAATGCAGATGTTCAAGATGACACTTCTACAGAGGTGTCTTTTTCACCAGCAAATCCAGAATATACATAACAAACTACCAGCACGAATACTTACACCTTGTTCCTGAAGTGATGGTTGTAAGAGTTCAAAAAATTCACTTCAAATTCATCGACCAGGTATTCGAAATCGAATATCCTCTTCTTTCATGTCAACATAAGGTAAAGATTTTCTGACAGTCCTATAGCCTTAACCAGGACCAGATAAACTGCTGTTGTAACAAATTTTATCTTGTAGCATAATTAAGAAAATATAGAATAAAACAGACTGCATCAGTACAACACTACAGAAAATTGGAGTAATGGAGGATGGTTTAGTTGAACAGTCAGCTTCAAGGATACCCCATGGCAATACTAGGATTGGTATTCCTGCTTTATAATGCGCTTAGCTACATCTTTGGTTGGGAAAGCCGAAACAGAGCATTTACGATTTTGGGACTGCTTTTTGTTGTAATTGTATGAAACAGAAGGTTGTGAAGCATATGGAAGTTGTTTCAATTAAAAAGTCTCCAGTATACAAGGAATCAGCGATCAAGTATTTCCAGAGCAAGTGGGCTTCTCCTGAAAGCATGGATGTTTATGAGGACTGCATATCCAATTGCGTCACTTCACCAAGTCCCCTGCCTCAATGGTACCTGTTGATGGACAATGAGAAAATAATCGGTTGTGCCGGACTTATTACCAATGATTTCATCAGCCGTATGGATTTGTATCCCTGGGTCTGCGCTTTATATATCGAGAAAGATTACAGGGAAAATGGTTATGGTTCCATTCTTTTGGAACAGGCAAAGAAAGATGCAAAGGACGGTGGATTTTCTCAACTGTATCTTTGCACGGACCATGTCGGCTACTATGAGAGATATGGATTCAGGTATATCGGTATAGGTTATCATCCCTGGGGTGAAAGTTCTCGGATTTATTGTACAAACCTATAGCTTTCGAAATCTTAACATTTATTACGTAATTTTAGGAAATAGCGCATTAGATTGGAGGTAAGATGAAAAAATACTTATTTAAAGAACTTATAATGGATGTGTTACTGGGATTAGGTTTTATTCTTATAATTAGTCCAATAGCATTATATTGGCTTATTCATGGTAACTATTATAGATATATCTGGATTATAAGTGGACCATACCCATTTAGTAGTTTAGGAGGAGGACCATTTCAAATATTTGTTTACACTGGGCTATTTATTATCGGGATAAGTCTAACTTTCATAGGAATAGCTTTAAAAGCAAAGGCAAGGAAACGGATATAATAGGACGTAGGCTTCCCATATTGCGAACCAAGAGATAGCTGTTGATGGAACTGAAATCACTGACCTGCGATTGCTTAATCTGCCATTGCAATTGTTACAAGTTGAAGAGGAGAAGGCTATGAAGGAGCTGCAATTTTCAATTGAGATAAATGGTGCGAAAGCAAAGGTATGGAACACATTATGGAATGATAAGACATTCCGTGACTGGGCAAATTTCATTGATGAGGGCACCTATATGGACGGTGAAATGGCAGAGGGAAAAGATGTGCAGTTCATCTCTTCTGTTAATGGCTATGGAGTTACAAGCAGGATAGAAAAGCTTGTTCCTTTTGAAACTGTTCTGTTCAGTCATATGAGTGATACGAAAGAGAGCGGGACACAGGTTAGGGAAGATGAGTGGACTGGTGGAACTGAGTCTTATTATCTTTCAGAAACAGATGGAGTTACGACATTGACTGTCAAAATGGATGTCCCGATTGAAATGGAAGAAATATTTAATGATAGGGTCCCAATGGCTTTAGTCCGCATAAAAACATTATCTGAAGCATAGGAAGATAACGAACGCAGAACAGATCAGGTCAAAATGTCATGGATTAAAGACTTACAATTATACGAACAAAAGGGATTCATGCGAATCCCTTTTTAAATGCCCTATAGTATTGAATCCCAATTTGACCAGTTACAGGATTACCTGCTACTTCTTCTTTTCTTCCTTGTTCAGGTCGCAACATTTGAGGCTTCCTGAACCGAAAGTCTTCTCATTGGACTTGCCAAGCCTGTCTATGAATTCCTTGAACCACTTCTTCACTTCAATCACCTCTGCTTGAATAATAATACCATATTATGTAGGAAATATGGAGACCTGAAAATTCTAATAATCACCTGTTTGATGTACATATTCATTCTCGATTTTCCTCTCATTTCGAAGCACAAAAAAGGAGCGCATGTTGCGCTCCTTTTCAATTCTTTGTTTTAGAATATTCCTGCAAGTCCGCCAAGTGCCATTGCTGCAAGTCCTGCTGCTGCAAGGAGTGCTGGTGTGCCCTTGAAGGCTCCGGTGTTCTCCGAGTAGTCAAGCCTCTCCATTATGGATGAGAAGACTGCAAATGCGAAGAACAGACCGATAGGTGCTCCGATGGATACTGCCAGTGCAGCCGGAAGGTCCAGTCCCTGTGCTGCATTATCAATTGCGATATAGAATATCGCTGAGTTGACTGAAAGCAGAGGAAGTGATGCCTTAACAGACTCGTATATTTCAGGCTTCATCTTCTTTAGGATGTTCGAAACAAGCAGGACCGAAAGGACTACTACCAGAGTATATGCTATAAGGTCCAGTGACTGAAGCTTCAGCGGCTCAAGTACATACTTGAACACGAAGAAGTTAAGTATTGCTGAAACTGCCATTACCTTCATCGCTGCAAGGCCCAGCCTTGAAGCGTTTGTGAAGTTGCCGCCAGCAGCCTTTATCTGGCTCATTGACACGAATTTCGTGACAACTACGTTGTTTATGATCATGGCCCCTAAAAGGAGAGCTATAAAATCCTTCATTCCTATTTTCCTCCTTCAGGTGCTGATTTTTCGCCCTTTTTCAGAGCGAACACAGCTGAGATTAAAGAGAGGGAGATGAATGCACCAGCTGGCTGCTTGAACAGCCCAATCCTGTATGCTTCAGGTATGAAGCTGAATGAGAATACCTCTTCCCCTGACATTGGATTCAGGAACATGAGCCCGCCTGAAGCAAGGACTTCCCTGAAGATTCCAAGTATCACGAGAGCCACAAGGTATCCGAAGGCAAGCTTTGCGCCTTCCTTGATGCTAAGTCCGAAGTCTGCGTCCTTAACGAACACACCGGCTCCGACAAGTATGACTGTATTGGTAACAAGGAGTGGAAGGAATACTCCCGCTTCCTTTGCTACAGGAGCCATATATGCCCTGGTCATGAGCTCTGCGAGCTTTACTATTGCAGCTATGACAACGAGGTTTACTGGAAGAGCAACCTCATCAGGGGTGAATTCCCTTAGGAGCCCTATTGCAAATGCGCTTGCAAGGGTTGCAAGAAGCACCACTATTCCCATGCCCAGTGCAGTGGTAAGGCTTGTCGTTACTGCAAGTGCAGTCGTCAGACCGAGGAAAAGAGTCAGGACAGCATTGTTCCTGAAGAGACCTGAGTTCAGATTCTTTACGCTATTCATGCTTATCCCTCCTACTTACTGGCGTCGATTGCTGCTTTGACAGCATTGACGACTGATTCGCTTGATACCGTGGCACCGCTTACCGCATCCACGGCTATTGTCTCATCCGCTATGGAAAGGTCCTTGAACTGGCTTACGAAGGCTTCCTCTGAAACCCTTGTGCCCACTCCCTTTGTGTCGTTGACTTCAACGACTTCCACGCTGACTATTGTCTGCTTTGCCTTGTCAATGACAACTATTACCTTGTTAGGATCGACCTCAGTGAAGCCTTCCTCAAGTATCGCATAGCCGTTTGCAGTTACTGTGAATGTGAGGACGTCTCCGTCTTCCTTCTTCTCGACAACAGTACCCTTGGTCTTTTCACCAAGTGTCCTGAATATCTTTATTGATGTTCCTGCTGGCTTGGCAGGCTCAGGTGTGGATGATCCGCCCTCGATGCCGCTTACGCTGTTAAAATGCGCCTTGGCTGCATCTATTCCCTTAACTACCGCACTTGAGCTTATAGTGGCTCCTGATATGGTAGCTATGGAATCAGAAGATTTCTTTCCTACTACGCTTGCTATGAAGTCAGGCTCTCCCACCTTCATACCGTAACCCGGAGTATCAGCAATTTCAAGTACCTTGAAGCCCTTTATGGTTGCATCGTTTCCGATTCCGACTATGAAGGATATTGGAGCTGCGAAGCCCTGAGTGGTTATCTTGTATGCATAGCCTGCACCCTTTGCCTCATAGGCAGTGGTTATGAGCCCTGTTGAATCCTCTATTGTGATCTCTGCTATTTCCGTAGCGTCAGGGAACATTTCCTTGAGCGCCGTGGTGTCCTGCGAACCGGAGTTCTTCTCGATTATTGGTGCAAGATAGCTGTCAGCAGCCTTTGTTACCCCGCCGGATACAAGAACCACTATAGCCAGGAATGCTGCACTGAATCCTAAACTTTTCTTCATTTCAATCACTCCTTGCCCAGGTCTTCGACAGCCATTCTGACTGCCTTGACTACTGATGTTGAAGACACTGTGGCAGTTGCTACAGCATCGACAGTCGCTGACTTGTCCTCATATGAGAGTCCTGCGAACTGGTCGAGGAAGTTCTTAGCCTTGACCTGAGTGCCGATACCGTTTGTATCATTAACCTCGAGAACAGTAACGCTCTCGATCTTCTTTGTAGCCTTGTTGAGCTTGACCTCGACTATGTTCGGCTTAGCATCAGCATAGCCTCCCTCAGTCACTGCGTAGCCCTTGGCTGACATCTTGTATGTGACTACATCCCCTTCAGCCTTCTTCTCAAGTACTTCAGGAGCATTTGAGGTGGTGTCGTTGAAGAGGTTGAGGCTGTCGCCAAGGTTGGCCGTTATCTCTTCAGCAGGCTCCTCTGCATTTACAGGTGTAAGGGTGCTTCCAGCCCAGACTCCCACGAGGAGCGCAAGGACTGCCATACCCGCTACGAACTTCTTGTTGTTGCCGATGGTCTTGATCTGCCATCCGTCTGTGAACTTCTCTATGAGAGGGGTAAGCATGTTCATTATAAGTATTGAGTAAAGGACTCCGCCCGGAAGGCTTGCCTTAGTCCTTATGAGGACAGTGAGTATTCCGCAGCCCATGGCGAATATTATCCTGCCTGCCGCCGATGTAGGGTTAGTGACCGGGTCTGTAGCCATGAACACTGCTCCGAACACAAGTCCGCCTGCAGCGATGTGGAATGCCGGATACCAGAGTCCCGCGCCTGTCATTAAGCCTATTACCGTTGTGATTACAAGAACGGTTCCGATATAGAATACCGGTACTCTCCAGTCAAGTACCTTCCTGTATGCAAGAACTATTCCCACAATGATTATGAGAAGCTTGCTGGTCTCTCCGATTGCCCCCTGATGGAGTCCGAGGAAAAGACCTGAAAGTCCTCCGAACTGCTGAAGGAATGACTCGACCTTGGTCGGGTCTGTTATTATCCATCCAAGCTGGCTCATGGAGCTGAGAGGTGTCGCACTGGACACTATGTCAGCAGCCTTTGCGCCTGCGAACGATGTAAGTATGAGTGCCCTTCCTGTAGCGGCCGGATTGAATATGTTCTGTCCGAATCCGCCGAATATGAGCTTTCCTATGAATATGGCGAAGAATGTTCCGAGTGCTAAAGCACCGGCTGAGGTGTTGATCTGCACCATCAGGGTAAGTATTATAGCAGTGACAAGCGGGAAGCTTGCCTTGATGTGCTCGGCCACGTTCTTCTTCTTTATTGCTGCATATGCTGCTTCAGTGACAAGTGCAGTGACTATTGAAGTCACCATGAGTATCACTGCGTGTATCGCGTAATCCGCACCCTTTGTAGTCGCATAGTATGCAAGTGAGAAGGCGAATACCGCAAGAAGGCCCAATGTGAGCTCAGCCATTATCCGTTTCGTGCTTATGTCGTCCCTGTGGTTGGGGGATGTTCTAACTGTGAATTTCATTGCCTCTCACCTCCTACTTCTTAGTTGCTGCCAAAAGCAGCTTCTTAGCCTTTCTGACATTCTCGGTAACCTCGATCTTGGATGGGCACACATATGTGCACATTCCGCATTCGATGCACTGGTCAGCCCTCAGCTTCTGTATGAGCGCAACATTGCCTGTCTTCTCGGCATTGTTTATCCTTACAGGAAGTATTCCTGCAGGGCATGAGTCATTGCACTTTCCGCATCTGAGGCATGGAATGGTGTCTATCGGCTTTGCTTCAAGTATGGTTATCGCATTTGATGAAGCTGTAATCACGAACTCGTCAGACTTAATCGCCTTTCCCATCATGGGTCCGCCGGCAATGACTATGGCGTCTTCCTTGGAGTATCCGCCTATCTGCTCCATTATCTCGCTGACTTTGACACCAACAGGAACCCTTACATTTACAGGATTCTTTATGGCATCGCCGCTGAAGGTGACTGTCTTCTGGACTATTCCTATACCCTTTGTAAGGGCTTCAGCGAAAGCGATCGCTGTAGTCGCATTGTTGACAACCACTCCAAGCTCACCAGGAAGCTTGTCATACCTTTCCTTGAACACCTCGAATACGAGTGTCCTCTCCCAGCCCATCGGGTACATGTCAGGAACAGGCCTTATCTTGATTGAAGGCTCATCCTTTACTCTAAGCTGAAGCTTTTCTATGAGCTCCTTCTTTGTCTCCTTGATGGCGATGATGGCATCCTTTGCAGAAGCAGCCTTGATGAACGCCTTTACTCCAAGGATAAGGAGGTCAAGGTTGTCCTCGGTGTTCCTGTAGTCCGCAGTGATATAAGGTTCGCACTCGACCGCATTGATGAGGATGGTAAGCGCATCCTTCATGTACTTCGTGTCCACGCCCTTTGCAAACTTGTATTTGATATAGGCAGGGAATCCAGCTCCGCCGCAGCCGACTATGCCGGCGTTCATCATGAAGGTGACAAGCTCATCCCTTGTCATTTCCTCGTAGTTGCCAGGCTCGAATGATTTGACTCCCTCGAACTTCCCGTCGTTCTCTATGACCAGGTGGTCCGCTGTACCGCCACCGGCATGGACCATGTGCTCCACACCCCTGACTGTTCCGGAAACAGAAGAGAATATAGGGACAATGAAGTGGTCGCTTCTTTTAGCAATCATAGTTCCGACCTTGACCTGGTCACCGGGCTTTGCAATTATCTCGGTGCAGTTCATGAGGGGTATATAAACCAATGCCCCAGCCTTGATATCTATGACTTCGCTGTGGTTCGTCAATTCCTTGTGGCCATTCAGATGCTTCATCATCGGCCCAATAAATATTGACATCCTGTTCACCCAACCTTTCATAATTTGTTAAAATTTCGATTAAAAATGAACTCCTCTATGAGGATTTTGTATCATTCTTATTCACTTTCCGAATAATTATATCATAAAACCAAATTTATTAAATATAGGAAAAGGTGTTTTGACTCAACTTTAACGCAAAATAGTCTTGTTCAGTCCTTTAAAAGGTTTAAATGCCATATGTAAAGGTTATTTTTCGTTAATGTTTAGTTTATCAGTTCACTGAATTATCGTTACAAAATAATGCCTGATTCCATAATAAAGGCGGAGGAAACCCTCCGCCTAACGTACCCATGCATCAAACCCGTGTTTAGAGAGTAGCACCATAAAGTTTTGAAGCAAATCCTATATTGAAACCGCGAAAAGCCTTTGAAATAGGGCTTTTTTTGTTGTCTGGAACTATTGCAAAATTATTTTATACGTGATATAATAATGGTGTTAGTGGTGCAATATATGGAGGGTATAACTATGGCATATTTTCTTAAGAAAACCAAGCAGAAGAACAGGACTTATCTCGCCATCTATGAAAGTTTCTATAGCCATGACAAGAAGGGTACAGCTCACAAATGCTTCAAATCCTTAGGGTCCGTGGAGACTCATATTGAGAATGGCATCAAAGATCCATTGGAATACTTTCAGAAAGAAGTTGACGCCCTTAACAAGGCCAAAGCTGATAGCGGCACTAAGAAAATATCTGACAAGTCCCCCAATCTTTATCTTGGCTACTTCCCTTTGAAAAGCATCATGGACAAACTGAAGATAAAAAAATATGTAGACTACTTCAAACTTACCACCGACTTCGAATACGATCTTTTCGAGCTGCTGTCATCCCTTGCGTATGCCAGAAGCGTTAGTCCTTGCAGCAAGAGTAGAACGTTCCACGAGGTATTGCCCAGCCTTTTTCATTCCTATGATTACTCCTACGACCAGCTTCTTAGTGGCTTGTCTTTCATAGGCAGCAACTATGAAAAATTCGTTGAAATATTTACTTCTCAAGTAGAAAGCATCTATGGCGTTGACACTTCGAAAACCTATTTTGACTGTACGAATTTTTATTTCGAAATTGACAGGGAAGATGATTTCAGGAGAAAAGGTCCAAGCAAAGAAAACCAGAAATCCCCCATTGTTGGACTTGGCCTTTTGTTGGATAGCAATCAGATACCCATCGGAATGAAGATGTACCCAGGTAATGAATCTGAAAAGCCTGTTCTCAGGGATGTCATTGCCAATTTGAAACGACAAAACAACATAACTGGGAAAACTATTCATGTTGCAGACAAAGGACTTAACTGCGCCCAGAACATAGCCTTTTCTAAAACTAACGGTGACGGATACCTATTTTCGAAATCTGTCAAAGGGCTTTCAGAAAGCGAGAAGGTGTGGGTCCTGCTTGATAATGGCTTCAAAGAGGTGAAAGACAAGAAGGGCAATATTTTGTATCGCTACAAATCATGCATTGATAAATTCCCTTATACCGTGGAACATGACGGGAAAAAAGCTACTGTGAGCCTTACCGAAAAAAGGCTCCTTACCTACAATCCCGATCTCGCTGCCAAGAAAAGATTTGAAATAAACAGGATGGTTGAAAAAGCCAAGTCACTTACTGTATCTCAAGCAAAGAAAAACGATTTTGGTGAATCAGGAAAATATGTAAGCTTCACTGACGGCAAAGGAAAAAATGCCACTGTCAGTATCAATCAAGATGCAATTGATAAAGATTTGATGTTTGCTGGATACAACCTGCTTGTGACTTCTGAAGTAGCGATGACTGATCAGGATATATATTCCACGTACCATAATCTTTGGAGAATTGAGGAATCCTTTAAAATAATGAAATCAGACCTTGACGCACGCCCCGTATTTCTTCAAAAGGAGGAACCTATTAAAGGACACTTCCTAATATGCTATCTCGCAGTGCTTCTGGAAAGAATCCTGCAGTTCAAGATTCTGGAAGACCAATATTCCAGCTCTGAAATTTTTGACTTCATCAGAAATTTCAAGGCTACAAAAGCGGAGAGCAAGTATATCAACACCACAACCTATTCAGATATTATAGATAATTTGTCCAACCGATTCGGGCTTCCGTTAACGAATTACTTTCTTACAGAGACCCAGATAAAGTCTATATTCAACCATAAAGTCTAATCCAACCAGAATTTCCGGATACCAAAAAGTCTGCTGCATATAACTGCAACAGACTTGCTTTTTTGTTCGGTTTGCACCATTTTTTAATGTCTGATCCTAAAGTCAGGTTATATCATAAAACCAAATTTATTAAATATAGGAAAAGGTGTTTTGACTCAACTTTAACGCAAAATAGTCTTGTTCAGTCCTTTAAAAGGTTTAAATGCCATATGTAAAGGTTATTTTTCGTTAATGTTTAGTTTATCAGTTCACTGAATTATCGTTACAAAATAATGCCTGATTCCATAATAAAGGCGGAGGAAACCCTCCGCCTAACGTACCCATGCATCAAAGCACGAAATCTATCCCCACAGGCTTTGAATGCTCATTCATAAATATGAGCGAGAAGCCTTCTGTGCCTTCCCTGACCTTAAACATCAGCACCTCGTCAAATGCCTCTCCTGTCCTTAACATGACCGGCACACGAGACCCGCCTTCGCTTCCGATTTCATCAAACATGTCGTAGTCAGCATCCTGTCTCTGGAAATGCTCCTTTTTGTAGGTATATGGCCTCATTCCCCTGTTCTCCAGCCTAAGCAGTATCCTGAAGGTGGAATCTGCATCACCGGGTGCCTTCACGTGCTCAATCCCTGTAACTCTTATATGAATGTCTCCGCAAAGGATCTCCTCATCCTGCCTGAACACCCTTGCAAGCGGTATCCCTATCCTCACTGCATCCCTTGTCCTCTGCTGTGCGGGCTTGCTTTCCTTACCACGGCTTCTTGAAGGCATTGCCTTTGACAGCACATATGCTGCGGCCGCCGCTCCTGCAGCGGTCAACAGGACAAGCTTGAAACTATCCGACCTCTTCATGAGCTCCTCTCCTTCCTGGCTGAATGCCCCTTCAGCTCGATGGTAACTACATATTCGGCTTCCGGGTACTCGATGGGCTCGCTCTTCAGGCTGAACTTAAGTCCCTTGTGCCTGATTGCTATTACCATATGTGCAAGGGCTATGCCTATGTCTATCTTGTTGTTTGATTTCAGAAGGGCGTTCTTTATGAATCCCATCCTTGCCCTGAAGAGATGTATCCTCTCGTCCTCAATGACGAACCTCCATGGCTGCGTGTTCATGTATGACGGAGCCAGCCTTGCAGCATCGAAAATGTCCTTGTACTTCCTTTTTACAAGTCCCATGAGGACCAGGTCAGGAAGCGGCTTCCTCTTATGGTACCTCTGGGCCGCATAGAGCTCTTCAGGAACCTCCGGCGGACCGAAGGCTATGGCTGCCACAAGCAGCATATCTTCCTTCAGCTCAGCAAGGCCTTCTAGGTCCTCAGCCGAAAGTCCTCCGGCGGTAATGCAGGTCGCTATGCCAAGGTTGTTTATCGCAAGCACAAGATGCTCCAGTGAATAACCCGCTGCCTGCCTGAAGCCGGGCTTTTTGCCGGCTGCTACTATGATATAGTGCGGTGCCTTCACCTTTCCGTAGGTGCCGAGGATTCCGCTCATCCTGCCATACAGCTTTTCTCCGTCCTCGACTATCAGAAATTCTACCGGCAGGCTTTCAAATAGCTTTGGAGCTCTCTCAGCCTCTTTCCTCACCCTGTCCATGGCGTCAGCACTAAGAGGCTCCGTCAGGAACCTTCTTGTCGACTTTCTTTTCATTATGTTCTCATAAAGATCCATGGACACACCTCGCAGACATTTTAAACTCTAGTCCATTATACCAAAAAAACCTGACAATGCCCTATCTGACCTTTTCAATCAGGGCGACAGCCTGGGAAGATATCCCCAGGAGAGCGCCTGTAAATCCCAGCCCTTCCTCTGTAGTCGCCTTTATGTTGATATCAGCCTCATCCATTACAAGGACCTCGGCCACCCTTGCCTTCATCTGGGGGATGAATGGTGCCATCTTGGGCTTCTGGGCTATGATCACGCAGTCGATGTTTGACACCCTGTATCCCTCAGCGACAAGCATTTCCCTGACATGCGCAAGGAGTCCCATGCTGTCAGCTCCTTTGAACCTCTCGTCCGTATCCGGAAAATGCTTCCCGATGTCACCTTTTCCTAGGGCTCCTATAAGCGCATCCATTATCGCATGAACAAGGACGTCAGCATCTGAATGCCCTAGAAGGCCCGTCTCGTGGGGTATCCTTACACCTCCGATGATAAGGTCCCTTCCTTCAACCAGCCTGTGCACGTCGTATCCCATACCTATCCTCATGGTAAATTCCTCCAAAAATCATCTTCATCACCAATATTATATCATCGTTCACGATTCTTTACTGTTTTGTCGCAAATTGACTGCCTTGTATCTGATATAATTGTGTAAAAGAGGGAGTTATAAAAATCATGCTCCCCTGAAGGATTGATTAACATGAAGAGAATAATAGGCGCCCTGCTGATACTTATCGGTCTTGGCACTGTATCCTACACCATGTATATGAGATATCAGGCAGATAAGGCAAACGAGATACTTATCGCAAGGTTCGAGGAAAGCCTGATCGACCTTGACGACCTGACACCATCTGGCGACCCCGCTTCTGAAAACCCGGTGCTTCCTGGTGACCCGACGGAGGAAGTTCTTCCAGGAGACCCAGCCGAGGAAGACCCCTCCTTGACCCCCACTTCCCCTTCGGCTCCGGTGAAGACAGCTGAGGAGCTTCAGAAGGAACGTGAGGATGTAGTGAACAATGCCATCAAGAACCTTAAGGTCATAGGGCTCATAACCATACCAAAGATCGGTGTGTACGGGCCTATAGTAGAGGGTATTGGAGACAAGTCGCTTAAGTATGCAGTAGGCCATTTTGAGGGGACAGGGCTCCCGGGCAGCGGCAACTTCGCTCTGGCATCGCACAGGAACTATACATATGCCCATTATTTCAGGGACATCCACAAGCTCAAGGTTGGAGACGAGATAAAGGTCAAGACCAAGACAAAGGAATATACCTACGTGGTGACAGGAACCAAGATTGTGCTCCCAACCGCCATGGAGGTGCTGAACCATACTGACAATTCAACCATAACCCTCGTCACGTGCACCGTAGACAGCACCAAACGCGTGATTGTGTTCGGGAAGCTTAAATAACGGGGCCGTAAGGGCTCCGTTCATTTTTGGAGGAAAAATGGATATTTCAGGAAGATACGGTAATGCGAGGATATTCGCAAGAAATCTGGAGAACGAAGCCATAGAGCAGATAACTGAGCTCCTTGACCAGCCCTTCACCAAGGGTTCGAAAATCAGGATCATGCCCGACGCCCACTCCGGCGCAGGCTGCGTCATCGGAACAACAATGACCGTTTCAGGGAAAGTCGTGCCTAACCTTGTCGGAGTCGACATAGGCTGCGGAATGCTGGTAATGAGGCTTGACCTTAAGCGAAGGCTGACCATGAAGGACCTGGAGAAGCTCGACAAGGTCATAAGGGATGAGGTCCCATCGGGCTTTGGCATCAGGAAGACCCCGCTGTCTGAAGCAAGGAAGGCGGATATCTTTGACCTTAAATGCTCAGAAAGGATGGACCTAAGCAGGGCCAGCCTTTCAGTAGGAACCCTTGGAGGGGGAAACCACTTCATAGAGCTTGATATGGATGACAGCGGCGAAACCTACCTTGTCATACATTCAGGGTCCAGGCATCTTGGAAAGCAGCTTGCAGAGCATTACCAAAGCCTGGCCGGCAAAGCCCTTTCAGGAAGCGGAATACCCAGACAGCTCACCTACCTTGAAGGCACCGACTTCAAGGATTACCTTCATGACATCGCCATTGTCCAGAAGTACGCTGACCTCAACAGGCATGCGATGGCAAGGGTGATACTGTCAAAGATGGGCTGGAGCATGAAGGATGAATTTTCAACCATCCACAACTATATAGACATTGAGGGCATGGTCCTGAGGAAGGGCTCAGTATCAGCAAAGAAGGGTGAGCTGCTGCTCATACCCATGAACATGAGGGATGGGTCACTCCTTTGCACGGGCAAAGGCAACGAAGACTGGAACCAGTCAGCCCCCCATGGAGCCGGGAGGCTCATGAGCAGGCACAGGGCAAAGGATATCCTCTCCATGGAAAGGTACGCTGAATCGATGAAAGGCATTTTCACAACCTCGGTATCAAGGTCGACCCTCGACGAAGCACCTGACGCCTACAAGCCCATGGATGAGATACTGGACTCTATAGGCGATACCGTTACTGTTGAGAAGACGCTGAAGCCGATCTACAACTTCAAGTCACCATGATAAAGCAAGCGAAGGAGATGTCAAAGTGAACAAGGCAAAGGAAATGGTAAAGGAAAACAAACTCTCTGTCCTCTCGACTAGTCTTAAGGACGTACCCAACAGTTCGCTGATGAAGTATGCGACTGACAGCGAGGTCAGAGAAATATACATGATGGCATCAATTGACAGCGTCAAGTGCAGAAACATAAGTGAGAATCCAAGTGTAAGCCTGCTTATTGACACGAGGCTTACTGAGAGTACTCCGAGAGCCCTGACTGTCTACGGGAAAGCAGAAATCGTTGCGGATGACGAACTAAAGCGCGGATACCTTGAAAGGCTGCTTAATGTAAGTCCCGATTTATCCGTATTCGGAGAATCGTCTAACTCATGCATCATACTGGTAAGGATCACTGGCTTCCTATTGATGGATGGGATCACTGAAGGCGGATTCATGGAAGTCTAAAAAAGTCACAGGTAAGCAGTTCACTAAATAATGTGAGCGCTAACCTGTGACTTTTCTCATTTTCCTGCTTGCCTGATCCTATAGCTCTCCCCATACCTTGTCACGTATCAGTAGATAGCTCTTGTCATCTTCAATCCTGTAGTGGAGGTCGGCCTTCCTGGTATCAACCTCTATGAAGGACATGGCTGACATAATGTCCCTGTCCTTCAGGAAGTGCACTGAAATAAGCGGTCCCTTGCCTATCCTAATAAGTATCGTAGCTACCTCGAAGAACTCCATTTCTATCATGTACTTTACAACGAGCGGCTTTCCGAAGTTGTCAAGAAAATAGTCAAGATCTCCTTCCCGGTCCTTGGTACCCCTTAAGGTGAAGTCACCGGTGAGGATCTCATCAAGCCTGAGCATACAATCACCTCCCTCACCTACATTATATGACAAACGCCCCTTCCTTGTATGAGGAGGGGCGTTTTATGGTGAATGTTATCAGTTATTTAATATTTTAGTAGGCCTTGCCCCAGACAACCATCTGCTCAGCCTTTTCGCCGCAGCATACGCATGTCTTGGATATCTCTTCCTGCTCGAAAGGCATGCACCTTGAGGAGAGTCCTGCTTCTTCCTTGATCTTCTCTTCACATGAGAGCTTCCCGCACCACATCGCCTTTATGAATCCAGGCTTTGTCTCAGCTGCAACCTTGAGTGAGTCGAAATCAGATGCCTCTGATGTCATGTTCTCAAGCCTTACAAGTGCTTTCTCATAAAGCGAATTGTGAATATCATCAAAGAGTTCCTGGAGCTTAGTCTCAAGCTCATCCATCGGAACAATTGTCTTCTCCCTGGTATCCCTTCTGACAAGGACAACCTGGTTCTGCTCGATGTCCTTAGGTCCGACCTCAAGCCTTACGGGTACACCCTTCATCTCATATTCGCTGAACTTCCAGCCCGGCTTCTTGTCTGACGCGTCAAGCTTGACCCTGGCATATGCGGAAATCGACTTCCTAAGCTCTTCAGCCTTTTCAAGGACGCCTTCCTTATGCTGGGCAACCGGAACTATTACAACCTGAACCGGTGCGACCCTTGGTGGAAGTATCAGGCCTGAGTCATCTCCATGAACCATTATGATTGCTCCGATGACCCTTGTCGAAAGCCCCCAGCTTGTCTCATGGACGTACTTAAGCTGGCTGTCCTTGTCCGCGAACTTGATGTCGAAGGCCTTGGCGAAGCCATCTCCGAAGTAGTGGCTTGTTCCCGACTGCAGCGCCTTTCCATCGTGCATCATTGCCTCAATGGTATAAGTGGCTTCAGCACCGGCGAACTTCTCCTTGTCTGTCTTCCTGCCCTTTACAACCGGTATTGCAAGGAAGTTCTTCAGTGCGTCAGCATAGGTGTTGAGCATCCTTAAGGTCTCTTCCTTTGCTTCCTCTGCTGTAGCATGTATGGTATGTCCTTCCTGCCAGAGGAATTCAGTAGTCCTCAGGAAAGGCCTTGTTGTCTTCTCCCACCTTATTACGGAGCACCACTGGTTATAGAGCTTCGGCAGGTCGTTGTATGACTGCACTATGTTTGAGAAGTGCTCGCAGAAGAGCGTCTCGGAAGTAGGCCTTATGCAGAGCCTCTCTGTAAGCTTCTCTTCACCTCCGTGGGTTACCCATGCGACTTCAGGCGCAAATCCTACAACGTGGTCCTTCTCCTTCTGGAGCAGACTTTCAGGTATCAGCATAGGCATGTACACATTCTCATGTCCTGTTTCCTTGAACCTGTCATCAAGGTACCTCTGGATATTCTCCCATATTGCATAGCCATATGGCCTGAGAATTACCATTCCCCTGACGGTGGAATACTCGATAAGCTCCGCCTTCTTCACGATGTCCGTGTACCACTGCGCAAAATCCACATCCATAGGGGTTATTGCTTCGACGAATTTCTTGTTCTTTTCCATTTCTTTCCTCCCTGAAAATAAAAAAAGCACCAATCAAGGGACCGGAAAACCGGCGGTACCACCCTAATTGACGCACTGCATCCTCTCTTGGCTGTAACGGTCCACTCCGCTGCTAAGCAGTGCAATGAAGGCGGGTTTCAGGACACCTTATCCGCAAGGGCTTCCACCATCCCCTCTCGCTTGTACGCAAGGCTTTCCTTACTGCTCCATCATTAAGCATCATTATCATTTAGATTCTATGTTAAAAGCGCTCCGGAGTCAATAAGGAAATTCAGGAAATTCAGAGTGCCGCGGATTTGCTGAAAGTGCATTTGTTTGGTGCATTCCTGAGGAATACAGGTAATGCCAAAAGGTTAAAATCAATGATTGCCCCATCATTATATT
>Ga0351891_1045_pt1 | contig 25948 bp, 13 predicted proteins | sample TotcelFGM3001K13_FD_206768 | JGI IMG/M metagenome (GOLD analysis project Ga0351891, IMG submission 206768) | Enriched cells from coal bed in the Powder River Basin, Montana, United States - Total cells FGM rep3 HSBNCT.FGM.300.1.K13 ... | reverse complement strand
CTGCTTTGGATCGGCGGGACGATGACCGGCGCGGGGCGAACGGTAGTCGAAGGTGGCGTCCACATGATCGGCCCCTATTCGGCGACGCTCGACGGACACACCTTGGTCAACGTCGGTGAAGGCAGCTTCAGCGGAATCACACTTTGGTTTCAGAATGGCGGGGTCTTCATAAACGGGGCAGGAGCGACGTTCGACATCCAAACGGACGGCTACCTGGGCTCCGATGGCAACCACAACGTGTTCGAAAACCGGGGCATGTTGCGGAAGAGCGGCGGGACCGGTGAGTGGGCGGTCGCACCGGGCTTCCGAAACAACAGGGGTACGGTCGAGGTCGCCAGCGGTACTTTGTCGCTCGCCGGCGGCGGAAGCAGCAGCGGCGCCTCGGCGATCGCGGCAGGGACCGTAAGGATTACCGGCGGGACCTTCGATCTGGAAGAAGCGGCCACAATCACGGGAAGCGGGTTGCTCTCGGTCCAAGACGGAACGTTGCAGGCAACGGGCAACGCAGAGGTGGGCAACGTTGTATTGGACGGCGGTACGATCGACGTGGAGGGAAACCTCATTGCCAGAGGATCGCTCAGTTGGACAGCGGGAACGATGACCGGCGCGGGGCGAACGGCGGTCGAAGGGGGCGTCCACATGAGCGGTCCCTATTCGGCGACGCTCGACGGGCACACCTTGGTCAACGCCGGCGAAGGCAGCTTCAGCGAAATCACCCTCTGGTTTCAGAATGGCGGGGTCTTTGCCAACCAGACAGGGGCGACGTTCGACATCCAGACGGATGGCTACTTGGGCTCCGACGGCAGCGACAACGTTTTCGAAAACGGAGGAAAGCTGCTCAAAAGCGGGGGGGCTTACACAACCTCCATCGGAGTTCCGATGCATAATGTTGGCACCATTGACGCACGGATCGGCGTACTCTCGATCAGCGGTGCGCTCCGAATTGACAATCCGGGCGCGCTTGCCGGGGAGCCGGCCGGCACGATTGCCGTGGCAGGTGACCTGATCGGCGACACACTCGCCGCGGATCACTTCGCTCACCGCGGAACGGTCCGTTTGGAGGGTTCGCTACAATTGCTGGAAGTCATGGGAGACGATGGTGGACCGAACCCGTCGGTCGAAGACCGGCTCTTCCTCTACGACACTCTTTCTCTTGCTAGCGGAGCGAATGTACAGCTGGTAGACTTGTCAGACAACCGCCTCGGTGCCGCTCCCGAGGCCCTGTACGCACGCCGGATCATCGTGCCCAGCGGGGCTACGCTGGACCTGAACGGTTTCGCCGCCTACGCCTTAACCGCGGATGTCCAAGGCACCATCCGAGGCGGCACCATCCAGCAACTCCAAACTCGACCGCACGTCGTTTCTCACGAGCCGGGTCCGACCACGGCGCCCCCCTTGGAATCCATCGGCTTGTATTTCAGCCACGCCATGGATCCCGGCAGCTTCTCGCTCGACGACGACCTGCTCCGTTTCCGAGGTCCCGACGGACCCTTGACGGTCATAGACGCAACTTGGATCAATCCCAAGACGCTGCGCTTTGGTTTCGAGCCTCAGACGCGGTTGGGAACGTACGAACTGGTGATCGGGCCGAACATCCACGATCTCGCCGGCTGTCCGTTGGACCAGGACCTCGACTTTGTACCAGGCGAGGTTTGGGATGATCGTTATGTGGCAAAGGTGCTGCTTACGGGTCCCAAGGTGATCGAGACCGTCCCGGGCAAGACGATCACCCAGCCATTTGAGTCGGTCCGCATCGTTTTCGACCGTCCGATGGACACCTCGTCGTTCTCTCTTGCCGACGATGTGGATCTGCTGGGACCTGGCGGCCCCATCGCTATCAACTCGCATGATTGGATCGATTCGCGGACGCTCGAGGTGTACTTTGCGGAACAGTCGACACTTGGCGCCTACTCGTTCCGCCTCGGGCCTATGATCGCCGATCAGCTCGGTTACTTGATGGATCAGGATGGTGATTTCGTTGGCGGCGAGATACCGGACGACGAATTCCGTCTCGACTTCCAGCTGCTGGACTATGTCACCTGGTCGGGCGACGTAACGGAGGACGCGACCTGGTCCGGTGTGATCTTGCTCGCAGGTTCCGTGCAGGTCTCCCCCGGTGTAACACTCACTGTCGCACCTGGCACTATTCTCAAGTTCGACGGAGGCAGGCTATACGTCCAGGGAACGATGCAGGTGTCGGGAACCGCCTCGCATCCCGTCTTCATGACGTCGGCCGCAGACGACACGGTCGGCGGCGACACCAATGACAATGGCGACATCACCAGCGCTGCGCCCGGGGATTGGGTGGGTATCATCGTGCAAGATACAGCGAGCGCCGTGTTCAGAAACTTCGAAATCCGGTACGCCACTACCGCAATCGACGCCAACTATCAAGGAGCACAAGTTAAGCTTTCGAGTGGCATCCTGCGCGACAGCAGCCAGTACGGTATTTATGTCTACGCCCCCTATGTGGACGTAGACGCCGACAACGTTGTAATCGCCAACAGCGGTTGGAACGGCATCTTCATGCGAGCGTCGTCTCGCGGCACCTTCACCAACTGTACCATTGTCGGCAACGGCGTGGAAACGCCCAGTTTTGAGAACGCCGGCGTTCATATTGGTGCCGCCACGATGGTGTTCGACAGTTGTATCGTGGCATTCAATGCGAATGGCATTGATCACACTGATGCCGATCCGAGCGAGACCATCGTTCGCCACTCACTTTTCTACAATCCCGCCGGCCAGAATATCGTCTGGACCGCCGACGGACCGGAACCCCGACTCGACCAGAACGGCAACATGGTCGCCGACCCCCTCTTCGTCGATCGCGCCGCTGGCAATTACGAACTGGCCGCTTTCTCTCCGGCCATCGATGCGGGCCGGGCCATCGGCGCCCCCCCTACTGATCTATTCGGACGTCCCCGATTCGACGACCGGGGGCTGGAAAACCGCGGGTCAGGCAATCCATCCTACGTCGATATCGGCGCATACGAGCGGCAGCAGTCGAGCCTGCCTTATGCCGACCTGACGCTGGTCGGCGTCTCCGCTTCGCCGCTGGACTTGGCCGTGGGCAAAACGATTACGGTCACCTGGACCGTCGAGAACACTGGCCAGCGCGACGTGACGACCGCCTGGGTCGATGCGGTTTACCTCTCCAGCGATCCACACTTGAGCACCGTGACCGACCGCTTGCTGGCTGAGATCCCGCGCACCGAAGGCCTAGCCACCGGTGCACGCTACACGCAAACGTGGACCGGCTCGATTCCCGCGGACTTGGCCGGCCCGCAGTACGTCATCGTCCGGGCCAACAGCGGCAGCGCGTTCCGCGAGTCCACGTCGCTGAACAACACGCGGATCTTCGATCAGGTGGTGGCCGTGGCCGTCCCCGCGCTCACCACCGACGCCCCGCAGACCGGACACGTCGCCCGCGGCGAGTGGGTCTATTACCGCTACGACGTCGAGCCGGGCCGGTCGGTGTTGTTCGAACTCGATTCGGTCGTCTCTACTGGCACGGTTCACCTGTACCTGCGCCGCGGCGGCGTGCCCACCGTCTCAAACTACCATCTGACCGCCGCCACGTTCAACCGGCCCGACCAGCAGCTTCGGCTCTTGGAACCCTCGGCGGGCGTCTACTACATCGGCGTGTACGGCCAGTCGTTGGGCGCGGGCGGCACGAACTTCACGCTGACCGCCCAGACCACTGATCTGGCCATCCGCCAGATAACGCCCGGCAGGGTAGGCAACGCCGGCCCGGTGACGGTCGAAATCGTCGGCGACAACTTCAGCCGCGGTGCCGTTGTGACGCTCGTCGGTCCCGGCGGCGTGACGGTCATTGAAGGCCAAGAATGGTTCCAGGACGCCTCGACGCTCTACGCCACCTTCGACTTGGCCGCGGCCGGTGCGGCTCCAGGCGTTTACAGCGTCGTGGTGGCCCTTCCGGAGATTGCCTCCGTCACCAAGTTCAGCGCCCTGACCGTCCAGGCCGGCGGAGCGGCCGCCTTGACCACGAACCTTACGGTCCCCGGACTCGCTCGCCCGGCCCGCGAGATCCAGGTCACCGTCCAATACACCAACACCGGCACGATCGACCTGCCGAGCCCGCTGTTGACGCTCGAAAGCACCGGAACCGTGGCCTGGCGGCGATTGGAACCTCAGTTGCAGCCGGCGGGCGGTCAGACCGCCTGGGCAAGGAGGGCCGTTCACGACATTTCGATGATCCGGCCTTCGCTCATTGATCCGCGATGGCTCGAACGCGTCTCGGTCACTGTCCTCGGCCTCAGCACCACAGGCCCGGCGGCCGCGCTGCGCCCCGGGCAGACGGAAACCTTGACCCTCACCGTCCGCACCCCTTTCGCCGCCGGCAACGTGCCGTTTACCCTGTACGCCTTCGGAACCCCGGGCGATCCGAAGCTGAACGACCCGCTCGACTGGGCACAGCTCGGCGCCGATCTGCGGCCGATCGACCTGCCCGCTGATGCCTGGGACCCGCTGTTGGCGCGGCTCCAAGCCCAAGTCGGCACGACCTGGGACGACTACCTCGGCGTGCTGCGCGACAACGCCAACCACCTGGCCGAGATCGGCCAGCGGGTCTACGACCACGGCGACCTGTTTGCTTTCGAGTTCGTCCAGGCCGCGATGATGGGCACCCCGCCGTTCATGGAGGCGGCCCGCGACGCCTTCGCCCCGGCGCCCGGTCTGCCGCTGAGTTTCGAGCGCCACTTCCTGCCCGAGCCGCTCCGCCGCGCGCGGCTGGGACCGCTCGGCCGCGGTTGGATGCACACCTACCAGATCACGCTCTACGGTCGTTCCGACGGCTCGGTCGCCATCCACGGTCCCAGCACCGGTTTCGACCGCAGCTTCCAGCCCGACGGCAGCGGCGGCTACCTGGCCGCCGGCAATGCCACCCTGACCCCACTTGGCGACGGCGAGTTCCTGCTTACCGAGCCAAGCGGCCTGAAGTACCTGTTCCGCTCTGACGGACGCTGGACCTGGATCGAGGAGCCCAATGGCAACCGGCAGACGACCTCCTACGACACCCAAGGCCGATTGGTCCGTGTGACGCACTCGGACGGCGACCGCTTCCTCTTCGAGTACAACGCCGCCGGCCGGCTGGTGAAGCAGATTGACCACGCCGATCGTGCTACCCACTACACGTACGATGCCTCAGGGGAGCACCTCCTGTCGGTAATTGGCCCCGACGGCGAATCGACCGCCTACACATACCAGGCCGGTGCCGGACCGCTCTTGGACCACCACCTCACTTCGATCACCCGCCCCGGCGGCCTCCAGCTGCAGTTCAGCTACGACGCCCTCGGTCGTCTGGCCGGCCACCATGTCGCTGCCGGTGAAGAGTCGATCAGCTATACCTACAGCACGGCGGGGAAGACCGCCGTCTCCGACGTGTTCGGGAACACGACTACATACTGGCTCGACAGCCGCGGGCAGACCGCGATGATCGAAGACCCGCTTGGCGAGCGATACTACTTGACCTACGGCGCCACGGGCGACCTGACAGGCATCTTCGGCCCGGACGCTCTCGCCGTGCAACTCTTCTACGATGCCGCCGGCAATGTTGTGGCTTTGCGCGATCCGATGGGCCACGAAACCACTTTCGGTTACGGCGGCCCGTTCGACAACATCACCTTGGTCCGTGACGCCCGCGGCAACGCCATCCGCTATGCGTACGATGTTCATGGCAACCTGTCCCGCATCACCTACGAGGACGGTGCCCACGAGGACTTCCAGTACGACGGCACCGGCAACCTGCTGGCCTGGACGAACCGCCGCGGCGCGACGATCACCTACGCCTACAATGCCCGCGGCCAGCTTACCGGAAAGAACGATCCGGACACGCCTGGCGTCACCGATTTCCTCTACACCTACGACACAGCCGGCAGGCTGACCTCGGCCAGCGGCCCCGAGGGCATCACCGCGTTTACTTACCATCCCCAAACCGGCCGCTTGACGCGGATCGATTATCCGTCCATCGGCGGAAAAGCGATCCACCTGACGTTCGAGTACGACGCGGCAGGCCGCCGCACCAAGAGCATCGACCAGGAAGGCCACGTACTCAACTACTTCTACGACGCCGCGGGACGGCTGGACTGGATGACCGACGCCGCAAGCGAGTTGGTCGTCGACTACGAGTACGACGTTGCGGGCCGGCTGATTCGCAAGACGCTGGGCAACGGCGTCTACACCACGTACGACCACGATGCGGCCTGGCAGCTTGTCAGCCTGGTCAACCACCAGCCCGGTGGCACGGTGCTGTCGCGCTTCGACTACACTTACGACGCACTCGGGCGCCGCGTGGCCATGGACACGCACTACGGTCGCTGGACCTACGGGTACGATGCCACGGGCCAGCTTACCCGTGCCGTGCTCGTCTCGACTGATCCGGACATTCCCGACCAGGACTTGACCTACGTGTACGACGCCGTGGGCAACCGCATCCGGACGATCATCAACGGCGAGCTGACCGAGTATACCACCAACAACATGAACCAATATGTCCAGGTGGGCGACCGGGCGTACGTTTTCGACGCCGATGGAAACCTGGTCCAGGAGACGGGTCCGGACGGAATGGTTATCTACACGTACAACGACGAGAACCGCCTGGTCGCCGTAACCCGCGGCGATGATGTCTGGCGGTACACATTCGATGCCCTGGGTAACCGCGTGGCCGTGGATGACAACGGCGCGGTAACCCGTTATGTGATTGACCCGATCGGCTTCGGCAATGTGGTCGGCGAGTACGATGACGCGGGGAACTCGATCACCCGCTACGATTATGGCTACGGCCTACTCAGCCGCACGGGTACGCCGGGCATCCGCGTCTACTACACCTTCGATGCCGTTGGAAATACCACTGAATTGTTGGGGATGTACGGCATTGTGCATAACTCGTACGCGTACTTACCCTTCGGTGAGGCGATCCGGAATGTCACCGGGATCGCGAACCACTTTCAGTTTGTGGGCGAATGGGGAGTCATGGCCGATGTCGGTGGCCTGAACCACATGCGGGCACGGCCGTTCGACCCCCGGATCGGACGATTCATGGAGATGGATCCGATTGGGTTGGCTGGAGGGGATGTGAATCTGTACCGCTACACCCTCAACGAGCCCGTTTCCCTGGTGGATCCCACTGGCGAAGCGATCCCTTTGGTCGTCGCTTACTTACTCTACGAGGGGAGTACGGTAGCTGCTGGTGTCCTCGGCGCGGCCCACTCGATATTTGTGGATGCCACAGGGCCAACAGGAGTTGATTATTTTACAGATTTTCGGTCGCGGCTTCCTGAAATTGGGGTACGGCTGCTAGCGGGTGCGTGCGCCGGGTTGCTTGCTAGAGATTGGACGTCCGCCTACTTGGGCGGTATGCTGGCGAGTGAGATTGTCGGCAACACAGTGAACATAACGGAGTTCGTGGAGAAAGCGACCACCGAAGCCCTGATCGGCATGGAAAAAATCTCCGACACGATCGGTAATATCGTTAATGACCTCGCAAAGGACATGAGTAGTATTATTTGGCGAATTGTGCTCGATGTTGCTGCTTCCTTCACCCCCGAGGACAAGTTCGGCCCGGCGGGCTACGACGACGCCGAGGTCGAACCGGGCGACGAGCAGCGGTTCATTCTGCCCGGGCAGGTGATGCATTACCGCATCGACTTCTGGAACGACGAGGACGCGCTCGTGCCGACCCAGGACGCGGTGATCTTCGACTGGCTGGACCCGACGGTGTTCGACGTATCGACGTTCGAGTTCACCCGCATCGGCTTTCTCGACTGGGACATGCCGCTAGCCGGCGGCCAGGCGATCGACGTGAGGATCGACGCCCGACCGGAGATGAACATCGCCGTGGAGGTCCGTGCCGGCTGGGAAATGAACGTGCAAAGGTCCGACGGCCAGATGGTGCTGGTCGATCCGGACGGCAAGCTGGTCTGGTGGTTCCACACGATCGATCCGGAAACCGGCGACTACCCCGACGACCCGATGGCCGGCTTCCTGCCGGCGTTCAACCCGGAAACCCAATTTGAGTTGGGCTGGATCGAGTTCCGCGTAAAGGCTTGGGACGATCTGCCCACGGGGACGCGGATCGAGAACCGCGCGTACGTCCAGTTCGACTTCATGGCGAACCCCAAGACGGGACTGGAATGGGGTCTCGCCCCGCCCGGCGGACCCTGGGTGAACACCATCGACGTCGAGTCGCCGGAAAGCTGGGTCGAGCCGTTGGCCGCGGTGGTCAACACGCCGGAATTCCTCGTCACCTGGAACGGCATCGACAACGAGGGCGGTTCGGGGATCGCCCGCTACGACATCTACGTTTCCACCGATGGCGGCCCCTTCACCCGGTGGCTCGCAGATGTTGCCGAAAACGCGGCCATGTTCATCGGCGAAGCCGGCCGCACCTATGCTTTCTACAGCGTGGCCACCGACAACGTCGGTCAGCGAGAGGCCGGCAAAACGATACCTGATACGATCGCGTACGTCACCATTCCTCCAGCGATCACTGCCTTGACCGCCAATCCAAGCCTGGTGCTGCGGCCGGCCAATATCACCCTGACCGCCACGGGGGTTGGCGATTCGGACGGCAGCGTGGAACGGGTCGAGTTCTATCGGGGCGACGTTTGGCTGGGCACCGACGAGAACGGCAATGATGGCTGGAGTTGGACCGGCAGCACGGCAGATTGGGCTCCAGGCGAGCATGCGTTCTTTGCCCGCGCCAGAGACAACGACGGAACGTGGAGCGAACCGGCGACGGTAAGCGCGACGGTCACTTCCTGGCAGAATCTAGTCAGTCCCTATGATGTCAATGCGGATGGCACGATTGAGCCAATGGACGCATTGTTGCTTATCAACGAGATCAATCGTCATGGCGCCCGGAACTTGCCGCCGCGGTTCGCCGACGATTTACAGTTGCCCTATTTCGATGTCAGCGGCGATGCCCGGTTGGACGCACTCGATGTCCTGCTTGTGATCAATTTTATCAATCTTCGCAGTAGCCATCAATACTCGCCGGCTGGCTCTGGGGAGGGTGAACAGGCTGCGAGTTGGGTCAACGGCGGGCGGGTACCGCTGGTGGCGGCAGTTTCAACCTTCGATCGAACGCAACTCTTGTGGCGCCGCGATAGTTGCGATGTCGCCAGAAGGCTGCCGTTCGCCTTCGCAGCCGCTGTCCACTCGCTGTTCGACAGCTCCGATTCGCGGAATCTGGAACCGTTGGACCGGAAGATTCTCTTGGACTGGGATGTGCTATTGGGCGAAGCGATGCCGGATCTTGCGGATTGGGATGCTTATTTTTCGGCCCTGGATTAGTCAGGTCCTCGGTGGCGGGCTGGCCGCCTTTGCTCCAGTCTGCGACAGGTCACTTGATGAAGCGCGGGTATCAAGCCCATAATCTAAGCTGATGTGGTTTGAGCCGTGAGCGATGCGCCGGGCAAGGCGGGTGGCTTAAGCCGCCACGTGATGAACTCGCGTCCCGTGTCACACTGCCCACCGAAGGAATTCCGTCATGCCGCAAGTTCTGGTCCTCGACTGGGATTCTCGCGAGATCCGCTATCTGCTTGGCATGACAAGCGGCCGCACGGCGCGGGTGCTTGCGTTGGGATCCCTTCCGCTGTCACCGGCGGATGACGAGCCGGAACAGGCCGAGCAGGCCTTTGCCTCGCAACTCAAGGAACTGCTGTCCCGGCACCGCGCCAGTCATTCGCGCGTTCTGGTCGCCGTGCCGCGGAGCAGCGTCGAACTGCTGTACTTGACACTGCCTCCGGCCACCGACGAAGAGTTGCCCGAATTGGTCTTCAACCTGGCCGTGCAGCAGTCACCGGCAATTTCCGAGCAGACGCGGCTGGATTTCCTGCCCGCGACGAGCGAGCCCGGCTCGCCGCGGTCGGTTTTGGCGGCGGCCTTGGCCGAGGACCAGCGGCAGCAGATTGTCGGCCGGTTGGCGTCGGCCGGACTGACGCCGCAGCGGCTGGTGCTGCGCTTCCTGGCAGGCGCGTCGCTTTTCCGGAGGCTTGTCGCAGACGCTGCGGAAACCTCTCTGGTGATTTATCGCGTCGGACAGGACCTGGAATTAACCGTCGTCGCGCCCGGACGCCTCGGATTTTCGCGAACCGTCCGCTTGCCCGAATCGATGTCCGAGGAAGACGTGGCCGATCGGCTGATCGCGGAAACCAAGCGGACGGTGCTGGCGGCGCCTCGCGATCAGATGGGGGCCGAGGGCATTCGGCAAGTGTTCTTACTGGGCTCGCCGGCGGACTACGAATCGCTGGCGGTCGAGATGAGCAGCGAATTGTCGCTGGCGGTCGAAGTCCTGGACCCGCTCGGCGCGGCCGACATGCCCGCGTCCCCCGTTGCCCGGCAATCGGGACAGTTTGCGCCGCTGCTGGGCATGTTGCTCGACGAAGCGGACGGGAACCACGCCATCGATTTTTTGAATCCCCGACGCCCGCCGCACCGCTGGGCCCGCTGGCGATCGACTGCGGTCGTGGGCAGCGGTTTGGCCTTGGCTGTCTTGGCGTTGGTGCTGTACGCGTGGGGAAACCTGGCCGAGGCCAACGCCGAGAACCAGCGGCTGGCGGCCCGGCTTCGGGAGTTGAACGAGACCGCGCGCAAGGGCGTCGCGCAGCGGAAGCGAATCGAGGCCATCGCCGCCTGGAAAAACCGCGAGGTGAATTGGCTCGACGAGTTGCGTGACCTGTCGGACCGCTTTCCCGGTCCCCGCGACGCCGTCGTGCTGCGGATGAGCATGCGGCCGGCTCAGGGCGCCGGCGGATTGGTCGACCTGCAGGGACTTGTTCGAGACCCGAAGGTGGTCGTCAACCTGGAACGGCAAGTTCGAGATCCGTTCCGGGCGGTGCGCAGCCGTCGCGTCCAGCAGCGGACTCAAGACGACGATTACACGTGGCTGTATGAGACGTCAGTCTCGATCGCGCCGCGGCGGCCCGAGCAGTACCGCGGTCCGGCGGCCGTCACGGCGGCCGTCACGGCGGCCGTTGAACCGGCGGCGGCTGAGGCGCCCAAGGTGCTGCGGAAGGAGCCGGCGAAAAAGCGGGTTCAGGAGCCCGCCGAAGGGCTGACTGCCGCCCAATCGGTTTCCTCCGCCGCCCGGGCAGGCGTCAAGGAAGCCCAGCCATGATCAAACCGGCTTCTGCGTCCTCGTCGTCGTCTCGATACCGCACGGTCGGCTTGGCCGTCGTGCTGGTGGTGATGGTTGTTTATTTCGGCGGCGAATGGACGATCGACCAGTTTATTCAAGGTCCGGTCCAGGCGGCCCGCAGCCGCCGCACCCAGCTGGAACGCGACATTCAGCAGCGGGAGACGTCGCTGCAACGACTGCGCGAAGCCGGCAAGGTGCTGGCCCTGTGGGAGGACCAATCGCTGCCAGCGGACACCGAGGCGGCCCGCTCACTGTACCAAGCCTGGCTGGTCGAACTGGTCGACGACGTGGGGCTGTCCGGCCCCAGTGTGACATCGAGCGAGCCCACCGCGTATGCCGGTTTGTACCGCACCTTGTCGTTTTCTGTCCGCGGCCGAGGCACGTTGGACCAGTTGACGAAATTTCTGTTTGCGTTTTATCAAGCCGATTTGCTGCATCAAATCCGCTCGTTGACGATCACGCCGCTGCAGCGGGCCGAGGACTTAGACCTGTCGTTGGCGATCGAGGCCCTGGCGCTTACCCCGGCCCGCGAACCGTCGGCGAAAACGGCGGCTTCACCGGCCGCCGAAAACGTTTATGAACAATTTCGGCGTCGGGCATGGCGCGTCTCACAACGGCTGGCTTTCGACCAGCTGGAACCCTACGGCGTGATCGTCCGCCGCAACCTGTTCGCTTTGGGCGGAGGCTTCGATCCGACCGGCCTCACCTATTTGACGTCCATCACGCAAGTCGACGGCCAGCCGGTGATCTGGTTCACCAATCGGGCGACGGATGAAGTGATGAGGCTCCGAGCCGGCGATCATCTGGAACTCGGTCCGCTCACCTTCCGCTTGGCCGAGGTGCATGCCACGGACGTGATTATCGAGATCGACGGCGAGCGCTGGTTGCTGAGTCCGGGCGACAAGATCATCGACGCCCAGGCTCTGCCCCCGGGCTTGTGAGCGAGTTCCACAGTCGTATTTTTCTGGAGGACATGGCATGAAAATCGGCACGCGAATCTTCAATCCGCTGTCATGGGGACTGCTCCTCGCAATCGCCGCAACCGGAGCCGGAACGCTGTCGCTTCAGTCGGCGAAGGCGGCCGAATGGGCCCGCGTGATCGAAGACGACCGCGCAATCAAGATCGAGACGGACAAGCTCGAAGCCGTGATTCCCAAGAGGGATCCCAAGCATTGGATGACCGGCATCGAGAAAGGGTCGTTTCTCGACAAGGCGACGGGCTTTCGCGAAGTGGGCGACGGGCTGATGGTCGTCGATTGGCTGATGGAGGCTGGAAGCGATGCGGCCTGGAGCGACCAGGTGATCGCTCCCGACGGCCACGGCGTCGGCCGGTACGCATGGTACGAGAACGAGACCGATCCGGGCCGGCAATCTTACGCGCGCATGGCGCACGGCAGCAGTCATCGCAAACGGATGGTCGAAGGCCCCCAGCTGTGCCACCGGATGAAACCCGTGCAGCCGGAGATCATCCGCGGCCAAGACTTTGTGGCGATCACGACGACGTACAAGTACGAGTATGCCGCCCCCGGCCGGAACCCCGGATCGCAGTGGACGCAACGGATCGTGTTTCCCCGCGGCGAGCGGTATTTCGTTTTGATGGACAAGATCGACAGCGTCAACGATTCGGACGAGATGTTCCTGCGCAACGATACGCCGGGCTGTATCCGCCATGAACGGGGCGACACATTCAGCGAAATCTATCTCAGTTACCTGAGCGGCCCCAAGGGAGTTCGCATCCCGTCCAGCGAGTTCTTTTCCCCGTTTCCGCCCGACCTGAAGTTCGGCTACCGGCGGGATACCCATCGGACGCCGGAACATTTTATTCGCGCTTACCGTTTGCGAAACGAAGAGACGGGCGAAGATGGACCCTGGCTCGCCGGCTTGACCCTTGAACCGTCTGTGGTCTACGAGGCGTGGTGCAGCCAGCGTCCCGGCGGAATCATCGTGATGATCGAGGAGATCCACGGCCGGCCGGTGAAGGCCGGGGAATCCTTCAGTGCCGCCCATATCGTGGGCTACTTCGACAACCTCGAAGACATGCACCGGGTGTATGAACGCTATAAAGGGCGTACCGTCCTGACGGCCGACGCCTCCGGATGGCAACTCCTTACGCCATAGGGCAATGTCTTCGTAGCCGCCATCGCAACACGTGGAACGGCTTGCGATTCTCGGTGCTTACAGTTCGGAAGCGACGGCCGGTCGTTTTCGGGCAGCGACGTCGATATAACTCCTCCGCCGCTGCCAGCGGCGGCGGAAACGGTGGGAAGGGCGGGAAGTCGGGCGGTCGCGCTTATAGGCGGAGGGTGAAACCTTGTCTTTACCCGCAAATGGGGACAGCCGCGAAGCGGCACCAGCCCCGTAGCCCACGGCGTAAGGGGTGGGTGCGAGTTACAAATCGCAGAGCCGCGAAGCGGCGACAGCAATCAGCGCCCTGCTGCCGCCGTTTCGCGGCTCGGCACCGTCTGTACCATCATGATCTGCGGGCTGGCGCCCGCAGCTAGTGCGCTGACGTCGCTTCGCGACTACGAAGGATGTGGGCAAAGACAAGGGGTGAAACTCCGCCGAGGTAAACTCGCTGGCCTCCGGATGGACGGCAAACAACCGCCTCCTCTGGGCAGCTCGCCATGTCAGGATTCTCAACTTCCTTCCAGCGCGATCCAGGTGCGGTTCTGATAGCTGCACTTGCAGCCTGCCGAGGCGTCCGGCAGCAGAACCAAGCCGCCCGCAGGCAAGGCGTTGATCCAGCAGCCGGGCCGCACCCCGCCGTAGTTTTCCGTCCCGCCGGGCCGCGTCGAATCGTAGTAGCCCAACGTTGCCGAGCGGAATAAAAGCAGGTGCTTCGAGCCGGCCAACTGGCCGCAGCCATACGACTTGTCGAACTCCAGCGGTTTCGCGTCGCCGGTCAGCAAGTCCACGGCCGACGGGTACGCGATGATGCTGCCGCCCTGCAGCAGCGGCCGAGTCTCATACTTGGCCTGCCGCTCCCACAACGGCTGGCCCGAACTGGCCCGATACACGGCCAGCCGACCGCCGACCTCGGAGGGCAGCTTAAAACGTGTGGCTTGATAGCACATCAACAGCAGATCGTGCGGCGGGCTGTACGCTAACATGGTGCCGAATACCCCATCGGTCTGAGCCCACAACTGCTGGCCGGTCTTGGTATCCAAGGCCACCAGCGTCCCCGGCGTGTGTGTCGGAGCCGGACCCGCTGCCGGTTTTCCTCCGGGCGGGCCCGCTCGGACCAGCAAATCGCCTTCGGCCAGCGGCCGATCGATCAGAAACACGCGTCCGCCGCCGATGGCGATCGCGTTGTGACGGATCGACGCTGCCGCGTCGTATCGCCACAACAGCTCGCCGGATTCGATATCCAGCGCGAACAACGTCACCGATTCGGAATACTGCTGCTGCATCTCGTCGTCGGCCCGCAGATACCCGTGGCGCACGATATGCCGGTCGTTGGCCAGCGAGCCGTACAGCACGCCGTCCTCGCACGCCAAGTATCCCCAATGCGCCGCCTGACCGTCTCGCCGCGACGGCGCGGTGTACGTCGCCAGGACCTTGCCGGTCGCAGCCCCCAGTCGCTGGCAGCGGTCTTCGAATCGCAGGAACACACTGTCGCCCGCCACACAGAAATTGCCGCCCGTCACGGCGGTGCCGGCCAAGTGGTCGGCATCGTAAGCTCGCAAGATGCCGGGCTGTTCGAACCGCCACAACGGGCGTCCATTGTAGGCATCGACGGCCTGCAGAGCGTCCACACCTTGGTGAAACAAGCGGCCGTCATGGAACAGCGGGGACGGGCCGCGGCCATGACGCTGGGGCAAGTCGACATCGACGTCGCGAAACCACAGGACCGACAGCGGTCCGCGGACCTCGTCGCTCGAGCACAGCGTATTGGCCGCATCCGCATACTGGTGCGTCCACTGGCCGGCGGTTTCCAGCGGACCTCGTACGGACACGCGCATCTCGCCGGGCCGGCCCAGGCACGCGACACCGCCGTAGGGCCGCTGCAGCCGCAAGGCTTCGGCTGCGTCAACGTCATCGGCGCCGGTCGTCAGCGAACGCTGCGAAACTACCAAGTTGGCGAACTGCTTGGGATAAGCCGTGTGCTTCGGATCGCCCAGGTGAACCGTCGCACGGACGCCGTACAAACCGGCTTGGTCCAATCGTCGGCGGGCGGTGGCGACCTGTTGCGGATCGGAATCGACGGCGACGACGTATAACTGGGTACGCCGCGCCAGTTCCAGCGCCAGATCGCCGTTGCCGCAGCCGAGATCCACGCAATAGCCTGCGCTGATGCCGCTGCGGCGCACGATCTCCTCGGCCGCCGCGGCGATCTGCGGATCGGCGGCAGCAGCGGATTCGTGGGCCGGTTGCGGGCGATGCACGACAGGCTCAACGTCCGAAGCGGCGGCAAAACAGTGGATAGCCCCGCTGGCGGTGCTGACGTACAGACATCCATCGGCCACGGCCAGTCCGTGGGCCGTCTCGTCCACGTCCGCGGCCCACAGAACCTCGCGGGTCTGGGCATCCACGGCGGCGATCCGCGACCCGCCCGCCGAGACGATCGTGGAACCGGCGGCGACGATCGCGGTCCCGGCCGGGACGGAGGGGACCTCCCACAGTACCTGATGCTCCCACCGCTTCACGGGTTTGCCGGTGCGATCCACTGCCTCGCGTTGGATGGGCGCCAAGGCGCGCAGCTGGTCTTTCGAGCCGTGGAGAATGCCTGCGGAAAATCGGCAGACGACGCCAGGCACGGCCCCCGCGTTGACGACGCCGGTGGCCGCGTCAAAGGCAAAACCGCCGTTGTAGAAAAACGGGCCATGGGCCATGACTCCCGTCCCGCCCCGCTGGCCGTTCTCTTGCAGCCGATAGTAATGGAACGCGCCGTCCGCCCGCGCCAATGCGGCCGGAACGGCACGGCCCGTAGGCACGAACAACTGGTCCTCCGTCGCCACGAGATACCCTTGCGCCGTGACGCCGCTGCGGGCGTTCGCGCCGCCGTGCGGCTGAGGCATGTCGATCTGTGCCGCCGTTGCGTTGGACCACAGCACATGGCCGGTCGCCGGGTTCAAGGCGATCAAATAGACGCCGTCCGTCTGCCAGATGCCGGCGGCCCAATACAAAATGTCATCTCGGATGGCGGGACCGCCGCGCGCCGGCCACTTGGAGACCATCACGCCGTTGCCCAGCACCTGCGTATCGTCGGGACCGCCCCGCCATTTGTTTATCAGCGCGCCGTCGTGGGCGTTCAGGCAGTACAGCCAACCGTCGTCGCTGACGGCAAACACGCGGTCCCGCCACACCGCGGGGGCAAACCGAACGGGCGAATTGGTGAAAAAGGACCAGCGTTCCGCGCCGCTGGCGGCGTCCAGCGCGTAGATCTTGCAGTCGGCCGAACTGCCAAAGTAGACGCACCCGTGGGCCACCGCCACGTGGTACGCGCGATCGAACTCCATCCGCTCGTCTCGCGGCCAAGCCGGCGCCGGAGGATGCTGCGGGTGGTAGCTCCACTTCCGCGTCATCCGGCCCGGCAACGCTTCGTCGGTGAATCCGCTGCGGGCTGCATCGCCGCGATACATGGGCCAATCGTTGGCAATGGCCAGCGCCGCTCCGTCGGCGATCAACAGGGTCAGCAGGAGATGAATACGAAGCATCAGGAAATCTCCAGGGAAAACGGGTCGAGGCAGTTGACTAGTTGCGAGGCGCAGCATCCCCGTCGCGACTCAGCAATTGTTCGATCCAAGGCACAATGTGCTTTTCGTAGGTGAACCCCTCGTCACCGTACAAGTCATCGTCGTTGTCAAATCGCTTGGACAGTTGCCCCTCACGATCGTAAATCAGGACGGCAGGGATCGAACCCAATTCAAGCCGTTGAAAGACGTCCTCGGCCGGCTCACTGGAGATCAAGTTAGAAAAGGCGGCGTCTTGTTTGGCTAGGAACCGGCCGATCGGATCGAGAAACGATTCGGGCGTCTCGCCGATCGCTCCCGAGTAATCCAAATTGAATCCCAGGCAGACGACGTCGCCCGCGTGGTCCCGTGCCAGCTTGACCAGATTCGGAAACTCGCGTATGCAAGGTACGCACCACGACGACCACACGTCCACGACGACGACTTTGCCTCGCTGGGCGGCGATCCATTGCTGGGTCTCGTCCCAGCTCTTGACGGCGAGCGAGCCGGTGCCTTGCGCGACGCCCCGTTCGGCCGGCGATGGCAAACCATCGCCGCTCGACGGTGCCGTCGGCGCGGGCGTTCCGACGGCCGGTGGCGCCGTTTCGGCAGACGCCTCCGCGGTCGGCGGCGCCTCCGCGGCCGGCGGCGGAGCCGAAGGACTCCCGCAGCCCAACAAGAATAGAAGAGCCAAGCAGGCTAATGTGCGCCGTGTGATGACATTCATAAAGAACCCCTGGAAACGTAGGTTAATGCTCCGACTCATCTGTAGCGCCCGACTGGAGCGCGAATAAATGCGACATCGTTCCGACGTACAGCGTGCCGTTGGCGGCGACGGGGGTACCGATCACGGCATCGTCCAGGCGGATCGAGCTGAGAACGCGAAGTTCGCGTCCGGCGCCCAAAACCCAGAAATCGCCGCGCCGCGTGCCAACGTACACTTTGCCGTCCGCGACGAGCGTCGAGGCCCAGGTCTCGCTGCCCGCGTCGTGGACCCAAACGGCTTGCCCGGTTTCAATATCGACGCAGTGGATTTTGCCGGCACAATCGGCGACGTAGGCCAGACCGTCGTGGATCGCCGGCGTCGTACAGCAATGCCGTTCGACGGGGTACGACCACAGCAATCCGCTGGACGTGACGTCACCCGTTTGGCCGGCATCGATACATTGCAGCCAGGCCTCCCGCTTGCCCCACCAGATGTCGCCACCGACGGTCACAAACAGCCGGCCGTTGTGGATCACCGGCATCCCTTTGATGATGCTGGGACTCTCGCGACGGTTGCGGATGTAGGTGTGGATGTTCTCCTTGGGCGCCGTTGGATCGCAATCGAACCGCCACACGCAGCGAAGCGCCGGAAGCTCTGGCGTCTTCCCGGCCTCCCCCGTTTCGGAACCTTCGGCCCTGCTTCCCGACCTCTGCCCCTGCGGTTCCAATGCCTCGAACGCATAGCACCAACCATCGCCTCCGCCGAGGAAAACCAATCGCTGGCCATTGACGATGCCCAGCGCCGGCGAGGACCACTGGCAATGAAAAATCCGCCGGCTGATTCCTTCGCGTTCCTGAGCAACCAGGGTCCCGGTAGCTTTGTCCACAACGACCAACGCGGGCGCGTCCGGCTTGTCCACCCCATCGTGGCGGCTGGTCAGTCCGTTGCTCGTGTTGACGTACAGGTACGAGCCGTCGAGGAGGATCGAGCAGTGCGACGAATCGTGCGGCCTGACGCCGACTGCGGTGCGCAGATCCAGCCGCCACAGGATATCGGCATCGGTCGGGCCGGGCTCCATCGCGGGCTGGTCCGGCGGCGTCATGTGGCGGCCTTCGTCCAGGAAGGGACCGCCGTTGCCGTTGGCCATGCCGTGCAAATCCAGGCAGACCACTTCGGCGCGATTGGTGACCATGTACACCCGTTCGCCCTCGACGGTCGGCGGCGAGCACATCCCGGCTTGCGGCCAGTCGAAATAAATGTCTTCCGACAACTTCGGCACGACCAGTTGCCAGACGAAGCTGCCGTCGGCTTCGTTCAAGCACATCAGCACGCCGCGGTCGCCTTCGTGTTTCGGATCCCGCGGGCGGCCGTTGTTGGTCCCGATCAATACCTTGCCGCCAGCCACGACGGGCGTCGCCCAGGACTGCGTCCCGATCGCCACCGACCACTTGACGTTTTCGCCCGTTTTCGGGTCAAAACGATCGGGCAGCCCCACTTCGTCCGAGACCATGTTTCGCGAATGCAGCTGGCCCCACTGCGGCTGGTCGGCCGCGGCCGCGGCGGCACCTGACGCGACGGCCGTTGTCAGAATCAAGACAACGGCCGTCAACACGAAGCCCGTGCAGGCTGCGGGTTGTTTGAGCATCAATTTCGTTCCTTTGCTGAAGGCGGATTTACTGCCGGAATTCCGAACCGATTATAGCAAAATCCTGGACCCGGTAGCGTCCGTGAATTATTTCCGCGAAGCGGTTCACTAGATTCACAAGAACCGGTTTTCGGCGAGTTGAACATTTTCCAGACCGGCTGGGGGAAGAGTTCCGTGTACTTCATCAGCACACGCGTCTTGTGCGATCGCCATGACCACCGACCGGCTCCAAAGCCTCCTGTCCTTGCTGACGCCTTGGCCTGGGTTTCGAGTGCGTTCGACTCGATCGGATTTACACGAGAGCATTGAAAGCGTCGGTGTAAGCATGCATGAGAAGACGTTGACGATCCGCGAGGCTGCGAGGCAGCTTGCGGCCGTTGCGGAGCGTCTGCTTGCGCCAGAACTCGGCAAGTTGGCGATGTTCCTGGCGATCTTCGGGAAAACAAGCCTCCTTATTCTCCCCCAGTTCGCGTAGACGCTGCTGCAACTCGTCCTCTACATCGTATTCCGCGACCGAACGCAGCACGTCGACAACATAGCGGACACAAGAGCGGGATTTAGCGTTGCAACTGAATTGACGTTTCCACCTTCAGCACGCGGTAAGGGCGGCAGCCGGTCAGCCCTCGGAATTGTCGAGCAATTCCTGCAAGCGTTGACCAAGCTCAGGGAGAAATCGCTCCGGCCAGCTTCGGTCGATCAATCCGACACCAATCAGGTCTAACAAGTGGACTTGGTCCTTTCGCCGCCACGAATTCAGTTTCATTTCGACCAGCGGTTCGAGATCGATGACTTGGAAATCGTCCCCGCGGTGAGATTGGCCGACGTCGGGCGTGGACGAGGCGTAATGCTGCTTGACTTTCTCTCCGGCCATCAACACGTGTACCGCGTCCCGCACGTTGGCGCCCGGGCTCAGCGTTTGGGCAGCGTCAGGGGCATGCCGAGACCTCCGAGATTCAAGAACCGGCCGCCGTCGACTTGGACGCTTTGGTTGGTGGTCCAGAAGCGGATTTGCTGGGCGGCGGCGTCGGGCGTGCTGCTGCCCTTGCGCCACAGTTCGGCTTCCGTCCGTCCGTCACCCTCCAGGATTACGAGTTCCTTGGCTTTGGCGTAAGCCACACGCCAGGCACGAGCCGTAAACGCATCGCCTTCGATGGTCGCGTTGCCCAGCGCCGTCAGTTCGATGCCCGCCTCGCGGCCAGCCATCCGAGACCCGGCGTCCGCGACGGACAACTGGTCGCTGGCCAGCAGATATTGGCCGCTGCTTAGCCCTTGCGCCGGATCGGGATCGAGCGTTTGATCCCAAGCATCCACCGGACCGTACAGAGTTCGCACGCGGCCGCGAAACGTCAGTTCGCGCGCGGTCATGTTGCCGGTGATCTCGTCCTCGTAGTCCACGCGGACATACGCCAGACGAGGCTCCGCCGGCACCGCGTCCGCGGCGGAGGGCAAGCCGTTTTCCGCCAAACCGCGGTCGTAACGGACGGAACTGCCCCAGCCGGGACCATAGGCGTGCAAGCGGCCGGTGCTGTGTTCGATCTTCAAGTCCCGGACCTGCAGCTGGTCATGCGACGTCTGACCGCCCTGGCGCCGGCCTGTATTCTGCAGGTACACTCCGCCGACGAATGCCAACTCTTGAACATCGAGGTCCTCCGGCGGTTTGTCCCGGCTGAAGTTCACCTCTTGATTGAGCGTCACGGTCAATTCGTGTCCCATGACCAGCAGATCGAACATCTCGCCCTGCTGCGTCTGCTCGGCTCCGCGAACTTGGACGTCGCGCAGGAACTTGGCGGTCCGGCCGTCAAAGTCCATGCGGCCCTTCCAGTCGACGCTCAGCGGCGGTCTGGCGGCCAGCGTTGTCGGCGGCTGTGCGCCTTGCGGCTCTTTGCGCGCCATCGCAGGGAACGTCATCTTGCCGGGACTGGTGATCCAGATTCGGTTGTCGCCCCGATTCAATTGAATCGTATCGCCTGTCACCGACAAGCCGCGGGCCGAAACCTCCGCCGGCCGGCCTTGCACGGCGATTCGCGCAGTATTCGTGTTGGCATGATCGACTTGGACCAGTTCTCCGACGACGGCCATCGGCACGTCGCCTGCCTTCTCTGTGCGGACTTCGCGCAGCCGCACTTGACCGCCCAGGATCAAATGCTCGACCAGCGTCTGGTGGCCCCGCCGCACCAGTTGGGTCTGGAGGTGCCCGGCCACCAGGTCGAACTTCTGGCCGGGCCGGTCCTTGCCGTCTGCACGTTCTTTCTTCGGCGGCGTGTCGCGCGCCGCCGAATCCGCCGGCTCCGCTCCAGCCTCGTGCCGCACCCAGATCTCGGCCCGCTGGGTCGTGCCGGCCAACTGCCACGAATCGACCCGCACGTCGCCTTCGGCCAGCATCCTCAGCGGCAGATGCCGGTAGCGTGGTTTGCCGGGCGGCGCCCGAGGATCGAGCGACTCGCTGAGCCAGACATGCAGGTCGCGGGCGGCAAATTCGCCCTCGCCATGCATTCGCAGCATCCCGCCTCCCAACAGCGACAAGGCGTGATCGCCCTGATGCGGCTGAACGATCACACGGTCGTTCCAAGCGGCTTCGAAGCTTTGCCCGTCTCGATCCGCCAGCGTGCCGTACGCGTGGCCGGGGCCGAGGGCTCGCAAACGGCCCAGTCGTCCTTCGGCAGCAAATTGGTACTCCAATTCCCGCGCCTCGACGTCGTAACCCTGATAACGCAGCATCAGCTTCTGCCGGTCCTCGATCTTGACTTCGCGAGTCAAGAAGTTGTACTCGAACAACTCGGCTCGCAACGTCGCGGCATACGAAGGCGCCCGCAGCACGGCCGGCGCGCCCTGGACCTGGATCCGCTCGACTTTCAGCCCCCGCAGATCGGGCGCAAGCGAATCAGAGGACCTCGCCGACGACGCCGCCTGCGGCTGGCTGTTCAACGATACGTCGGGCGACGAATTATGAGGCTTCGTGAAATAGACCGCCAGCCGTTGGCAGCTCAGCTGATCGATCGGTCCGGAGCCCGGCACGCGAACCACATCGACTTGATCTTGGAACGTGGCCACCCGGCTTTCGAAATCGAATTTGAACGGCCCTTGGCACGTGATCTCCAGTTCCAACGACGGAGCCGCCGCCCGAGCGTGTGGGTTGGCGGCCGAACCGGACTCCCCGGGATTGTCCAGCTGCAGCCGGATGCGATCGACATGGACCAGTTCGGCCGAGGCGATCATCGGCACTCGCTGTTTCGATCCAAGATTGCCTCCCGCCGAAGGCGCTTCCGCGGGCGGCGCCAGATAGATAATCAAGTCGCGGCCGCTGCCGTAGCTGTTGCCATAGCGAAACCGAATCGGTTGCGGTGCCTCGATCCGGTCGCGGGTCATCTGCACGTGGTGCGTGGCCACTTCCAACTGGTCGGCGGCCCCCGGCCGGCTCTCGGGACTGCGGATGATAACCGGTCCGGGCAGCGTGCCTCGGACCAAGCGGCCGATTTGCCAGCGGGCCAGATTCACGGGCTCGTCAAACGTCAGGATCGCTCCTTCGCCGGCCTGGAGGATCACCGGCCGCGCCTCCGTGCGATCGTCGGCACCGCCGCCGGAGAACAGGATCAACGTGCATGGCTTCAGTTCCAACCGGTAGGGGTCCAACTCGCGGAATTCTTTGAGCAGCAACATGCCCCGATCCGTTTCCAAGACCTTGGGCTCGTCCAGCTCCCAGCTGCCCGGAGGAAATAAGGCTTGCAAACGGTTCGAGCCGGGAGCATCGGCGGGGGCTCCGTTCGTTTGGGAATCGGCGGTGCGCGGCCGCGCCGCGGGCTCGATGAACGGCACGAACACCAGCCGGTACGCCAGATACGCGCAGCCGACGATTGCCAGGCTCGTGACGAAACGCACCACACGGGAAAACATGGTTGCCGATTCGAAATCACAAAGCGTAATTCCGAATCAGATCCTCCCAACGGTTCTTGGCCTTCAGCACCAACTCGACGACTTCGCGCACGGCCCCCCGGCCGCCCGGCACGGCGGTCACATAATGGGCCGCCGCCCGGACCTCGGCCGCCGCATCGGCGACGGCGACGCTCAAACCGACGTATTGCAACAGCGACAGGTCAGTTAGGTCGTCGCCGATGTGACAGACCTGTTCCGGCTGTAACTCCAACTCGGCAAGCACTTTCTTGCCTACCGGCAGCTTGTTCTCAAATCCCTGCCGCACGAGCTCCACCCCCAACTCGGCCGCTCGCACTTTGACGATGTGCGAGGTGCGGGCCGACAGCACACCGAACTTGAAGCCGGCCCGCTGCCACAGCTTGATTCCCATACCGTCGCGGATGTGAAATTGCTTGGTCTCGACGCCCTGATTGTTAAAGGTGATCCCTCCATCAGTCAACACGCCGTCGACGTCCGACAGGATCAGTTCGATCCGTTTGCAGCGTTCCTCAATCTTCATCTACGCTTCCCCCTCCTGAATCAGTTCGTTCGAAATTATTTGCCAGCGGCACGATCGCCCGCTCGCTCGCATCATCCTCGGCTGCCGGGCCCGCGGACGCTTCGGCAGCAACCTCCCGGGGCAGCAGCCCCAGCACGTCGGTGATATCCAGCAGCCCGCGCGGGCGTCCAGCGGCGTCAATCACGGGAAGTTCGCTGATTTTACGCTCGGCGAGTATCTCCAAGGCTTCGCTCATCGCCGCCCCCGACCGAACCGTCTTGGGGCGGTGGATCATGACCCGCCGAATCGGACCGTCAATATCGCCGTCGCGGCGCGTCTCCAGCAAGCGGGCTAAATCGCTGTCGGTAAAGATCCCCGTCAGCACGCCGTGTTCGTCGGTCAGCATGATCGCGCCCGTCCGCCGACCCGGGCGACTGAGATCGACAAACACGTCGCGCACCGTCTTGTCTTCGCGCGCGACGCGACATTCCTCGAACGGCCGCATCAGATCGTCCACTTTGGCCAATTTACGGCCAAGGCTGCCACCCGGATGAAAACGAACGAAATCCAAGGATCCAAAGCTGCGCATGCGGCTGACGACCAGCGCCAGGGCGTCGCCCAGCGCCAGCATCGCGGTCGTGCTCGTGCTGGGAGCCAGCCCCAGCGTACACGCTTCGCGGATCGGTCCCAAATCGAGCGTTACGGCCGCCTCCCGCCCCAACGTGCTGTCCGGCTTGCCCGTGACCGCGACGATCGGAATTCCGCGCAGCGATGGCAACAGCCGAGTTACTTCTTCCGTTTCGCCGCTGAACGACAGCATCAGCACGACGTCTTCGCGGTGGACGCGTCCCAAGTCGCCGTGAACCGCTTCGCCCGGATGAAGAAAATGACCGCGGGTTCCGGTGGACGCCAAGGTGGCGGCGATTTTCTGTCCCACCAGGCCCGCTTTTCCCATCCCGCTGACGATCACACTGCCGCGGCAGTGAAACATCGCGTCCACGGCTCGGCAGAACTCGTCGCCCAACCGCTCGGACAATGCGAGCACCGCTTGCCCCTCCGTGCGCAGAATTTCCCGAGCAAGGCGGATTTGTTCAAAACGGCTCAGCCGCGTCAGACCTCTGACAGCTTCCATACTCATAGGGACGTCATCCTTGACGTGCTAAGGAACGGCCGTCTTGGTGGTTCGTTCCGCGAACACACGTTCGTTCGCGGCGCATACCACGATCGTATGATGGGCCGCGCATCAAACCGGTTTCCGGCAGCTGGATTCTACCCGTTCCCGTCCAACGCGGCAATGTTGGCTGGCGGACCTAAAGGTTTTCGGCAGGTTCCGGATGTTCCGCAGCTGGGAACGCTGTCCCGCTCCCCAAAAAAACCGCTCTAGGGTGCCCAGCGGACGGATGATAGAATTCTCGCGTCATGCCCAGATGCGTATCGAATTGCCGCCGGAGGAAACCATGAGCCGCAATGCGTTGGTCGTCGCTGTCATTCTCGGGAGCCTGCTGCAAGCGGAGCTAGCATGGGCCCAGCCGCTGGCTGCCAACTCGGCTCCGGCTGTCAATTCGCCGCCGCCTCAAATCGGGACGGCTCCATTTCCGCCGATGAGCCCGCAAGAGCAGAAATTCCTGGACGACGTGCTGAACTACTGGCAGCAGCGCAGTCAAGCGGTCGAGCGCTATCGCTGTACGTTCCGCCGCTGGGACTACGATCCCGTCTTCGGCCCGGCCAATACGTTCAAGACGTACAGCGAGGGCGGCATCAAGTACTCGGCGCCGGACAAAGGCATGTACAAGATCGAGAAGACACTGCACTGGACCGCTCCCGCTCAGGCGGGCGGAAAACCGACGTTCGTCCAGCGGCCCGACGACGTGGGCGAACACTGGATTTGCGACGGCCAGTCCGTGTTCGAGCACGACGCGAAGAACAAGCATCTGATCCAGCGCGAATTGCCGCCGCACATGCGGGGCAAGGCGATCGCCGAAGGCCCGCTGCCGTTCTTGTTCGGAGCCGACGCGGCCAAAATCAAGCATCGCTACTGGATCCATCCGTTGCCCGTGCCGCCGGACGTCAAAGGCGAGTACTGGCTCGAGGCATACCCCAAGACGCGGCAGGACGCGGCGAACTATCAAAAGGTCCACGTCATCATCGCCCAGGACGATTTTCTGCCGAAGGGGCTGGTCATCTTCGACCGCAATTTCGATTCCGTCCGCAATCCGGCTCGCTCGACGTTCACGTTTGAGAATCGCGAAGTCAACTGGAGCGTGGCGCTGCAACAGTTGAATATCTTCAACCGTGAGTTCTACGAGCCCAAACCGCCGTTCGGCTGGAAAAAGGTCGTCGAGAAGTATGACGCGCCGGA
>Ga0351891_1130_pt2 | contig 26049 bp, 20 predicted proteins | sample TotcelFGM3001K13_FD_206768 | JGI IMG/M metagenome (GOLD analysis project Ga0351891, IMG submission 206768) | Enriched cells from coal bed in the Powder River Basin, Montana, United States - Total cells FGM rep3 HSBNCT.FGM.300.1.K13 ... | reverse complement strand
GCGTTCGGACAAACGGGCGACAGAAATTTTCAGTCGAACGGCCCGACGGAGGAAGTCGGGCTAAGAGCCGAATGGAAAACAGGGGCGGGCGGGCGCTTTTCGGCCGACTACAGGAAAGGAACCAGTTTCCGCGCGCCTTCTCTCGATCCGATGGACGCCGCGCGTCCCGGATACGATCACGAAACGTTTTCAGCGAGTTTTTCCCGCTCCGCGCTCGGCGGATTCCAGACTCGCTTTTCCGCCAATAGAAGAAGGCGCGATATCGCAAGGCCCGACAACTCGCTTTTAATTTCCACATTGTCCGAAGATTTCATCAGAATCAGCACGGCGAAAAATGTAAAACCTTTTGATCTGGCGTTCGGCTTCGACTTCGGCAGGCGCAGCTTAATGGACGAAAATGGCGGATACAACAGATTTGCGATCAGCGCTGGATACAAAAACAAACATACTCGAGTAGCCGCTGAAATTAACAAAACCAACGGAAGGGGAAGCGGAATACCCGCGTTCAGCAGCGAACAAGCATTTTCTTTCAGCGCCGCCCATCTTTTCCCGAATAAGAAAAACTCGATTAACGCATCGTGGAGAAGCGGAACAGTTGAGGACTCATTCGATTCCATTTCTGTAAAAACAACTCGTTTTTCGCTTGGTTTCAATTCCAAACTCACATCTGACTCATACATTGATCTTGCGTATCATGTTCTAAATTCCAGAGCCGCCGCCGAAAACTTCTTCTTCCTGAAGTACACTAAAGATTTTGAAATAAAAATACCATATAAAAAGTACGGAACGGTGTACGGCGTGGCGTTCGAAGACATGAACGGAAACGGCGTCTTCGACAGGGATGAAAAATTGTTGGGCGGATTGGAGGTCTCCTGCGGGCCGAATCGTTCGACCACCGACTCCGAGGGCCGATATGAGATATCCGCTCTCGTTCCGGGCAGATACGCGATGCGCGTCGCTCCGGAAACCCACTCTGTCAGGCTGTCTCCCTCCCCAGAAAGCGTCGGAACAATCAAAGTGTCGTACAACTCGCGCATCCGTGTGGACATGGCCATGCTCCCTGTTTATTCGATAAGCGGACGCGTGTCGGTGAAAGCGGACAGCTACTTCGCGCGAGCCTCCGGCGTTTCTCCAGAAAAGCTTCGCGTAGCCCTCGGAAACGAAGAAGGGGAGATTGCTCACACATTCACGGATAGCGCCGGTTTTTTCTACTTTGAAAACATAATCCCGGATACTTATCGCGTGGCCCTAGACCCGGAATGGCTTCCGGTCAGAGCGGAGATTGTCGGCCCGTTCGAGCACATCGTCCGTTGCGAGGGTGGTTCTGGATGCGACCAGTTGGACTTCACGATAAAAGCTAAAGAAAAAGAAATATCTTTTAAGGAATTCAAACCAACTCCGATGTTTCTTCCGGCCAGATTTCTCCTGCTATCGGTTTTCGATTTTAGAACTGACGCGCAATGCTATCTTTGGAACGGCGCTCCGAACATCCCGCCCCCGATGTTTGCCACGAAATGCATAATAAATTGAACAGGATTCGCGCCCTCTGAAAAAAAGCCATCCCGGGCGCCGCCGCCAAGCTGCGCATCTGAGGTGTGCCAAAGCGAAGAACGCCAAGAACTGTGCTTTTTCAGAGGCTGCTGTTTTGTGGCTGCCCGGCATTTCGTTATTTGTAATGGTTTTTTTGTTTCGTTATTTTCATCTCTATCAGGCCGAAATACTTATCTTCCTCATTCCCATTTTCTCTAGGCCGTCATTCCCGCGAAAGCGGGAATCCATTTTAGAGTATTTCAACAGCCGCGAATGCAGGAATCCCTTTTCAGCAACGGTCGCCTGTTTTCCCGCTGTTCGATTCTTCGATATCATCGCCTGATTATCCTAGGGCTGATGAAAAATAAAGTTTCTGCTTTCGCGGGAATGACAGCGGCGGAGAGGGCGCGACGCGAGAAAAAATGGGAGCAATAGACGAGTTCCCGCGTGAAAGTCGTCAGAGCGGTCAGTTTCGATAAATTTGGATACGAGGCGTCAACTGTCCAACACATCCCTGACTTTGCGCGTAAAATCCTCTACGTTGAAAGGCTTCGAAATAAAGTTTATGTCCTTATCCAGAATCCCATGGTGGACGATGGCATTCTCCGTGTATCCGGACATGTACAACACCTTGACGTTCGGGCGTAGTTTTTTGACGCGTTCTGCAAGTTCCCGCCCGTTGATGTCCGGCATAACGACATCCGTAATAAGAAGGTCCACAGATTTGTTGGTGTCCGCGCAGATGCGAAGAGCGTCGTCCGCGCAGGTCGCGCTGACCGTAGAGTATCCGCCAGCTTCTAGCAATCTGACTGCCAATTTAAGCACGCCCGGCTCATCTTCCACGACAAGGATTCTTTCTCCGCCGCCGCCGGTCCTGACGGAGTGTTTGGCGGCAATTTCCTCCTCGTCTTGGTCGAGATCAACTCTCGACAGGTATATCTTAAAAGTCGCGCCTTTTCCCAATTCGCTATATACGAATATGTGTCCGCCGCTCTGTTTTACAATGCCATACACGGTGGCCAATCCCAGCCCTGTGCCTTTGCCTCTTTCTTTGGTGGTGAAAAACGGCTCGAACAAACGCTCCTTGTCAGCCTCGGCGATTCCGTTCCCGGTGTCAGAAACTGAAAGCATGACATAAGAGCCGCTCTTCACATCCGGGTGGAGTTCGGCATAATTTTCGTCAAGCTCGATATCTGCCGTCTCTATGGTGAGGCATCCGCCGCCCGGCATAGCGTCGCGGGAGTTCACGACAAGATTCAGTATCGCTTGCTCCAACTGTCTCGGATCAGCCATCGTGTTGTCGAGACCGCTTGATAGATGCGTCCTCAGCTTGATGTCCTCGCCAATTATTCGACGTAGCATAGGCTCGATTCCGGAGACTATGCGGTTCAAATTCAAATTCTTCATTTCGAGAGGTTGTTTGCGGCTGAACGCCAGCAGTTGTTTGGTCAATTCTGCTGAACGTCTCCCAGCGCACAATATCTGTTCGGCGGATTCTTTCAGCGAAGAGCCGTCCGGCAACTCTTCCATCATCATTTCAGCGTAATTGTTTATTACTGTAAGCATGTTGTTAAAATCGTGCGCTATGCCTCCAGCCAGCCTCCCGACCGCCTCCATCTTCTGCGACTGCTTTACCTGCTCTTCGGCGTGCCGCAAAGCGTCCTCCGCCTTCTTTCTTTCGGTGACGTCCCACACCATTGAGATCATCATGTTCCGTTCGGGTATCTGCACATTCCTCGCTGTAATATATGTCGTTGCCTCTCCTTCGCGTTTAATCGGGATCATTTCCCAAATCATCCGGGCAGGATCTCCGCTCAGGCAGTCATCGATGACTCTTTTCTTCACTTCTTCTCTGAATTCATCGTCTTTGTACACAGTTTCCCAAAAGTCATTGGGCGACGTCAGGTCTTCCTTTCCGATTCTGTAATACTTAGCAAAATGCTCATTTATATATTCAAACCGTATCTCCGGAAAAACAGAGTTCACAGCTATGCCGATAGGAAGGTTGTCAAGAACCGCCCTGATGAAATCCTCTCTTTCTTTAAGCGAATCGCGCGCGAACTTCAGCTCGGTAACGTCCATTACATTTCCCACTACTTTTACGATATCGCCTTTTTCGAAGATCGCGTTTCCGATCGTGCGGACCCACATCTTTCGTCCCTTGGCGCTTGTGAAGGGAACTTCAAGGTCGTAAGGCTCTCCTCTTTCAACACACGCCTTGAACGCGGTCTCCACAGCTTTTGCCGCATCAGCGCCGTAACATTTCAGGCTTCTTTCAATAAACTGAGACGAAGTCAGCCCGCTATCTTCCGGATCAAAATCATGTATGCGGAATGTTTCTTCTGTCCAAACCATATTTTGAGCGCGGATGTCCCACTCCCATCCGCCAACCTTGCTTATCCTCTGCGTGGCGTTAAGCAGTTCCTCGCTTTCGCGTAGAGCGTTCTCGGCTATCTTGTTTTTTGTTATGTCCTGAAAAATCGTTGTAAACTGGCCGGGAGCGTTCCTAAACGCGGTAACTTCGTAATACTTTGCGAGGTCCCTAGATATGTGAGAAAAATGCTCCGGCTCTCCCGTAATTGCGACGCGCCCATAAGTCTCTATCCATAGAGACTCCAGTCCGGGAATAACCTCAAGCGCCGTTTTTCCGATTATTTCCTTCCCTTTAAGCCCTGTCTGTCTCTCGAACGCTGGATTGACCGCCAGAAATCTATAGTCCAACGGGTCTCCGGCTTCACTAAAGATCATCTCATGCACGGCAAGCCCGTCTAGCATCTCCACGAAGAGTGTTTCATACTTCTTCTTCGAATTTGCGATCCGTTGACTCGCCCGGTTCGTCTGCACCTGCAACACCGACATCGCGGCGATAAAAGCTATTGCTATCAGACAGACCGCCGCGAAAAAAGCGCTCTCTTTTGCGAGTTCTCTATACCATACTAAAGACTCGACATCCATGCCGAACACAGCCGAGATTTTGCCTGATTCAGGGTCAATCAATGGGACAAGACCGCTTATCCATGCCCCCCACCTGTCTTTAACCGGGCCTTCCACGAGCGGAACGCCTCCCTTGAAAGCGCCAAAAAAACTTTTCGAGGCTTCGGTGTAAATCTGTCCGGGGGGCGAATAATCCGTCGATTCCGAAGGCTCGGAATCGACAAGAAATATTATTTCGCCAGCCTCGTTCAACCGCATAAGGTAAGCGAACCGGCATCTCGAAGTGACGGCCCTGATGTATTTCATCTGTTCCTTCAGTCGCGCGTAATCCGGTGATTCTATATCGGCTGCAGTTCCAGTCAGTTTGGCGACATCTTCAATATCAACCGAGACTGCCGCCAGCCGACTCTGCACAAGCAACATCTCCCGTTGTCGTTTGTCCGCGTCTCTGATTCCGAGGTATCCGAGGATGGTTGCGGTGGCGAGCACGATCAATATCAATACGGCAGTTCTGGCTCTTGTCATCAAAAAGGGCTTGCGCGTCTCTTCGACTGAGTCCGTCCATTCTGACATCTCGCGTCTTTTCACAGATTTTTTTCTCATTGTTTCTTACACTTCCTATGTGACCGTCATCTATGCATAAATGCGAAACAGGCGGCAAACATTCCTATCTGCCTCCGCTTTTCGCTAAACAGTAAAACAACAAAACTCTATTGCCGTTTTCGATTCGTTCACTAGATTACATAGGCAATATTATACCATTTTCCCAAGTGAGTCAAAGATGCTAATACCGTGCGATATGAAAAGCATAGCGAAAGCACGCGCCCCAATTATTGAAGCAAAAGCGTCAGCATGCCGGATACATGAGATGTGATGCGAAAGAGTCTGCTCGCCGCATATTCTAGTCAACGTTTGCCGCTCCTGCGAAGGTCAATCTGTCGTTTTTTCAAACCGCGCTCCCGAGACCGCTATCAGCCCGGCGTCCAGCGCAATATTTTCTGCTATGTGACAAAGGTCTTCCCGACTGGCTAAATCCAGCTTGACTAAATCAACCATATACTGGGCGTTCCTTTTTATTCTTGAGAGAAGCGCTCGCGCTTTTTCCTGTCCGGACGCTTCTGGAACTCCGCCGATGGACTTCAGTATCTGAATATCCAGAAATCCCAAACCGGAAGAAGCGGATGACATTGCAATAGATTTCTCAACGGGTTTAACATTCAGTTTCATGCCTGTTTTAGTCGCTACGGAATAGTCAGTGAATTCCTCGGCAAACATTTTCTCCCATTTTTCAATCTTCTCCTTTATGTTTGCTTCTGCAGTTTTCATATCGACTGTCTCCATTCTTTAACCCGCTATATTTCGCCCGAATAAATATCAAATACCTTGCCATGCGATCAGCGACATGCGCGCGACATGGCAATAAAATAAAATATAGGCTTTGCAAAACGCTTTTATATTTAGCGCTGCGACAATTTGCATGGATTTTATCATTCGGAAACACTGGCGCATCGATGTAGCCGACCAACTACACTGTAAGAAAGAGCTAGATCGAAAAATCGAAATCAACATTGATAACACATAGGAATGCGGCGGAGATGAGCAAGAACTTGACACGTGATAGCATCGAATAATAGCAAATTTGTTATTTGAATTTGGCGCAATTGTTCATAATGGACGAAATGCTAGGCACAAGCAGTCGAATCTGAAGACGCATTATATCCGCAAAACGGAGCCCCATCGAAAAAAACGCTCAAACAGTGGGCATATGTTGGTAAAAGGCGGAAACGTCAACGAAAAAAGCCATCGACATTTCTATGCCGATGACTTCACGGAGAGGGCGGGATTCGAACCCGCGAACAGCCTTTCGGCCGTTAGACGCTTAGCAGGCGCCTGCCTTCAGCCTCTCGGCCACCTCTCCTGCAATGCTTGCAATAAAATAACATATACGTCGTTCTAAATCAAGACGCCTTTCAACCTCTTGGTCGATTCGTTTGAGTTAAGAGGTTTTTTTTTGAGGTTGTCAAGGCTGTTCCAGCCGGGCATCGCTCTATTGCATCATTTTGACGAATTCATAAATCGGCTCGTCTCGGCGTCCGAAAAGAGGACCCTTCTTTTTCGCTCGAGTCGTTGTTCTATTAGACGTTTTTTTTCGATATTATAAATTCTCCGTCGATGTGATCCACCTGTATAGTGTCGCCTTCTCCAAAATCTCCTTCGAGAAGCTTGAGGGCGACGGCGTTCTGAAGTTCTCTCTGGATTATCCTTTTCAGAGGGCGCGCTCCGTATGCCGGGTCGAATCCTTCGTCAGCCAGCCGGTTCTTTGATGCTTCGGTTACTTCCAAGTCTATTTTTCTTTCCTGTAGTCTTCTTCGCAGAAGTTCGAGTTGGATGTCGACTATTCTTTTTAAATCCTCGCGGGACAAGCGGTTGAAAATTATCGTCTCGTCGATTCTGTTGATGAACTCAGGTTTGAATTGCGCGCGCATGGCTTCCAAAACGCGTTCTTTTATAGATTCCTCTCCGCCGTCGGCATCCTGAATCCACTGGCTTCCCACATTTGACGTCATAATCAGCATCGTGTTTTTGAAATCAACGGTGCGCCCTTTGCCATCTGTAAGCCGTCCGTCGTCGAGTATCTGTAAAAGCGCGTTGAAAACATCGGGATGGGCTTTCTCTATCTCATCGAAAAGCACGACAGAGTAGGGTCGTCTCCTGACAGCTTCCGTCAGATATCCGCCTTCATCGTAACCCACGTATCCCGGAGGAGCGCCGATAAGTCTCGCGACGGAATGTTTCTCCATGTATTCGGACATGTCGAGCCTTATCATCGCTTTTTCATCGTCAAAAAGAAATTCGGCGAGCGCGCGGGCAAGCTCGGTTTTGCCCACACCGGTGGGGCCGAGGAAGATAAACGAGCCGATGGGGCGGTTGGGGTCCTGTAGCCCGGCGCGCGTCCGCCTCACCGCGTCAGACACTATCCGCAAAGCGTGGTTCTGTCCTATCACCCTGCGGTTAAGCGAACCTTCCATTCTGACAAGCTTCTGTGTCTCGCCTTCGAGCATTTTTGAAATCGGAATCCCAGTCCAGCTTGAAACGATGGCGGCAATGTCCTCTTCGCCGACTTCTTCTTTTAGCATCTTGTAATCGCGCTGAATCTCAATGAGCTTTGTGTTCAGCCTTTCAAGTTCGTTTTCCAGTCCAGCTATGACACCGTATCTCAATTCAGCCACTCGGTTAAGATCGCCGCGCCGTTCCGCGCCTTGTTCTTCGGTCCGCGCGCTTTCAATTTTTTCTTTCACTCCTTGGATGAGCGTTATTACATCTTTCTCATTTTTCCATCGAGCTTTCATAGCGTCCGATTTCTCTTTCAGCTCGGAAAGCTCCGCGTCGATTCGTTCCAGACGCTCCATGGAACTTCTGTCTTTCTCTTTCTTGAGAGCCTGCTTTTCAACTTCAAGCTGCCTGATTCGCCTTTCGAGTTCATCAATCTCAGTCGGCATGGAATCTATTTCGATTCTCAGGCGTGATGCGGCTTCGTCCACGAGGTCGATCGCTTTGTCGGGAAGAAAGCGGTCTGTGATGTATCGGTTTGAAAGCACGGCGGCAGCCACAAGCGCGGAATCCTGAATGCGTATGCCGTGATGAACCTCATACCTTTCCTTGAGTCCTCTTAAAATCGATATGCCGTCTTCAACGGAAGGTTCTTTTACGAGAACGGGCTGGAACCTGCGTTCCAGAGCAGGGTCTTTTTCAATTCGTTTGCGGTACTCGTCGATTGTGGTGGCTCCCACACATCGTAGTTCGCCTCTGGCGAGAGCCGGTTTGAGCATGTTCGACGCGTCCATAGAGCCTTCTGCGGCTCCGGCTCCGACCAACGTATGCAATTCATCTATGAAAAGAATTATTTCGCCATTGGATTGTTCGATCTCTTTAAGCACCGCTTTTAATCTGTCTTCGAATTCCCCCCTGAATTTCGCGCCAGCCACAAGAGCGCCGAGGTCGAGCGAGACAACCCGTTTGTTCTTCAGGCTTTCGGGCACATCTCCGTCAACCACACGGCGAGCCAATCCTTCAACTATCGCGGTTTTTCCGACGCCCGGCTCGCCGATCAAAACGGGATTGTTTTTCGTCCGGCGGGAAAGAACTTGAATGACACGCCTTATTTCTTCATCGCGCCCGATGACAGGGTCGAGTTTGCCTTTCCTAGCTTGGTCCGTCAGATCGCGGCAAAAGCGCGTTAGAGCCTGATACTTGTCTTCCGGATTCTGATCAGTCACTCTCTGGCCGCCGCGAATATCCGCCATAGCGGCAAGGATTTTGTCATAATTTATGCCTGTTTCTCTCAAAACACCCGGTAAAGCTCCGGTTTTCGAATTGGCAATCGACAGCAGAAAGTGTTCGCAACTCGTAAAATCATCTTTTAATCGCGAGGCTTCAGTCATTGAGTTATCTAGGATTTTTTTCAAATCATTTGATAAAAACAGATCAGCACAGCCTGATACCTTCGGCATTTGTCCGATGATGTCGCTTAATCGATTGTCGAGAACAGACGTATCAACTCCGATTTTATGAAAAATCGGTCTCGCTATCCCATCTTCCTGACGCAGAAGGGCAAGAAGAAGATGTTCTTTTTCAATCTGCTGCTGACCTGAATCGCTGGCAATTTTCTGTGCTTCTGCAATAGCTTCCTGAGCTTTTATTGTAAATTTATCCATTCGCATTGTTTTTCCTCCGAAAAAACGCTTTTATAAAAATAAAAATTGCGTAATAACGACGATCCGACAACTACACAACTAAATAATAATGATTTAGCGCAATGCTGTCAACAAATATATATAATAATAATAGCTCCCCATGGTCGAACTCATCATTTTTCAACTGTTCGATTCCTGAATTATTCATCGAAGCACATGTTTTTTTCAAGATTACTTGGCGGACATAAGATGCGTCTGACAGCGGCTGATGAAATAAACTCGAGAGATAGATTCTATGATAATTCGGCTTGCATTGTCATGTGCAGGGGGGGGACGAAAGAAACTATTTTTTTTGAGCGATAGCAGTTATTCTGCCGCCCATTTTAAGCGAGTTTGCGACAACTCCGGTTGCTCTGAAAAAGAAACTCTCTATTCTTCTGGCTGTCGAATCGACTTTCGGTCCTGTCGATATTAGAGCATTAGCATTTAAAACATGCTTCTTAGGATACTTCTTGATTCCCCAATCCGATACTATTTGACGAAGACTTTCGCTGTACCCCATTTTGTAAATTGCCGGGTCGGAACCATGACAAATTCTCAACACGCGCAGGTTGTTATTCTCAAGCATCGCTGTGAGAGTTTCGGGTGTGAAGTGGTATAAATGCCTAGGAGCGTCTACGGCAACCCAGCGATCCCTGAAAACTTTAGACTCAAAACTGTCAAAATTGGGGGTTTCGATGAGGGCCAATCCGTCAGGAGCCAACAATTGAGATATCTGTCTCGCCATAGCGTCAGGTTTATGCACATGTTCAAAGACATGTATCAGAGTCACAGCGTCAAAAAAACCGGGTTCAAAACCTGCTGTGTCAAGATATCCGGAGCGTACGTCAAGTTCGAATTTTTCCCTTGCCAATGCCGCCGCATTTTCTCTCGGTTCCAACCCGAAAACATCCCATCCGAGACGTTGCAAGTGCAGCAGCACAAGACAGTCGCCGCATCCGACGTCGAGAATCCTTCCACTTGTTTTCAGAGTCAATAGGGGCGCGAGCCTAGCGGAAATGACCCTTTCCCAATGGGAACCTTGTATTTTTAAGTTCTCCAATCCTTGCACGTGATGCGCTCGAACACTGAAAGTTTCAGGATAGTAGCCGTTGATTTCATCTATATCAGGTCGAGGATTCAAGAATACAAGATTGCAAACTGAACACTTCACAATGCAAAACTCGCCGGGCAAGTTCCAGTTTCTATCTCTCGTCCGATAAAGTGTGGTGTTTTTAGTTGACCCGCAAAGCGCGCAAGACACGTATTCCATAACATCTCCACATGCTCGACTAATAAATTATACCATTCCCTGAACAAATGACAAATTAACAAATTCAACATATATTTTTCAATACACAGGAATATATGCCAATACATCATGATATCATGACCATACTGCTGATTAGAATGAATTATGTCGATATGGTGAGATTGAATGAGATTGTCGGGTGATTAACGCATTGATAACAAAGCACAGTTGTTTTTCTCTCATATTAGACTTTGCTTTATATATATATACTATAAAATATTTTTTTCAAAAGATCTAAAGTAAAATCATATTTATGTCGATAAAATCAACAGGTCGAATTGCGTTAAAATAAACATTGGGGTGATAGCCATGAGTTCAGGAATCACATTCAGCGGATTGTTTTCAGGTTTGGACACTGACAACATAATTACTCAATTGATGCAGATAGAAAGGCAGCCGATAACGTTGCTGCAGAACAAGCAGTACAAGCTCGAATATCAGAAAGAAGCTCTGCAGGCTGTAAACACCAGTCTGTTGGCGTTGAAAAACGCTATCAAGACGTTTTCGAGCGGGGTCTCTTTTTCAAACACATTCAAGTCAACGAACGAGGCGGTATTAACAGGTTCGGCTGAATCATACGCGTCCGAAGGGTCTTATTCCGTAACTGTGACGCAACTTGCCACCAATATGATCAGGGGCACTGTGGAAAGGCCGACAGGCTGGACAGCGGGCGCCGGCACTGGAACATTCACGATGGCATCGACCGGCGAAGTTTTCAGCATAACCACCGTAGGCGGAGAAACCATGCAGCAGGTCTCCAATATGATAAACAGTTCCGTCGGCAGCCTCGGGAAATCTTTCTCGCAATATGGCAATTCTTATGTTTTGACGAATCCGATCAACGGCTCCACCAAGATGATGTGGGAAAGCAATAAGACCGGCACGAACAACATTATAGCTCCCGGAGGAGCGTGGAATGTGATGGGGTTCGGAAGCGCGATCACGCAAGCAGCTCAGAACGCGGCTTTCACCATCAACGGCGTGGCTTACAACAGCTACGAGAACACAGTGAAAAACGTCGTTAACGGCGTCACCTTCAACCTCAACAGCGTTGGCAGCCCGGTGACATTCACAATCGGCATGGACACTGACGCGATTGTCGATAAAGTGAAAGCATTTGTCGAACAGTTCAACACGACAACCGCGTTGCTTCGCAACTATACGACAGAGGATCCGATCAGCTCTCCGACAACCAAATCGGACCTTGCCGTTGGAATCCTTCGCGGCGATTCCGACCTCGTGTCTTCAAAATCTCAAATACGGATGCTTACCACGGGATATATCGACAACACGCTGTCTGTTTATAAGCTGATGTCTCAGATCGGCATCGAGAGCGAAGCGTCTTCAGGATCATACGTTTCCGACAAGCTACAGCTTGACGAGGACAAACTGCGGGCTGCGTTGGCTGACGATAAAGAAGAGGTGTCCGATCTGCTTGAAGGCTGGGCCACTCAACTCGATACTTATCTCGAAAAACAGACGAAAGTCAGCGTTGTGGAGAGCTTTGCGGGGAGTTACTATCGGAGAATCCTCAACATAGACACGAAAATAAGCAACATCGACGATGATATCTTGAGGTGGGAAGACAGGATTTCCGCCATGGAGACAAGGCTTCGAACTCAGTATGCTCAGATGGAGTCTCTGCTCGCGTCTCTTCAAACTCAGAGCAACTATCTGACTCAACAGTTAAACAATCTCTCTTCAAACAACAGTTCCTCCAAGTGATTCGAGTCAAGGCGGATTTGAGATAATGAAAGTATTTGTTGACAGAGTTGAAAAAGATTTTCAGTTTGACGGCGACACTGTTTTCGGCGACGCTCTGGCAGAAATCAACAGGCTTCTTATAGTCGAAGATAAAAGGATAATTATCAGTCTAAGAATTGATGATAGCAATCTAGCAGATGAGATTAAGTCGCTGACGCCGGATCAAGTAAAAGTCAATCAGATTGCTCAAATCAGCATTGAGACGGAGGATTTTCTCAAAAATCTCGCCGCTAAGATTGAAGATTCTGAAAGGGTTTTGAACATGGTTCAAAACTCTATAAGCTCGATAGTCGGGCATTTTCTGGCTGACGAACAAGAAATAGCGATGAATTCTCTGAAGGAAAGCATCGACAGTTTGATACTGGTTATAAATCTTTTCGTGCAGGCGCAGGCGGTAGGCGCGATGAACCCGGATGAAACTCCATGCGGGGATGGCGCTCTAAGCGATTTCATAGTTAGATTTAAAAAGACATTGACCGATCTGAGTTCTGCGATGAGCAATAACGATTCGACTCTTATAAACGATTTCTTGGAATATGAGCTTGAGCCGCAACTGGGAGAGCTTAGAGCCGGCGTACGTGGCGTGGCCGACAGCGTAAGAAAATTCAGTTTTTAACCGAGGACCATGGATAACGAACCTAAGAATCGCAATCCCGCAATGCCCAATCCGTACAGGAAATACATGGTTAATTCCATTGAGACGGCGACGCCCCTCATGTTGATTATCATGTTATACGACGAAGCCATCAAGATGTGTTCTCTTGCGATTCAGGATATGGGAGTTAATAAAGAAAGCGTTCACAACAAGCTGATTAAAGCGCAGAAGATTGTCACCGAGTTAACGGTTTCACTTAACATGGAAGTCGGCGGAGAAGTGGCTGAAAATCTAAAATCATTATATATTTATATGCACATGAAACTTGTCGAAGCCAACATCGAAAACGACAAAGAAAAAGTAGAGGAAGTGTTGAAGTATCTAAAGGATTTGAGAGAAGCATGGCAGGTGGTGAATCAACAGCACCGGAAGAATTTGATTCAACAGCATGGCGGTCTTTCGATTCAATCATGAAAGGCGATATAACATCGCTTAAGAAATAAATTGGAGAAGCTCCCAATCTTCAAGAACGGGAGTTTTTTTATAGATGTCTGAAGAGCCATCGACTTTATACGAAAAAAATCTAAACACAATAAAATTTTGCTGTCCGGATTTATATCGTGAATTCATCGGCAGGATTGCCGAGAATGGCCGCGCCGCCGAGGAAGAAGCGGTTATTGAGCCTTTCGTCGGGAGAAGAGGTTTTCCAACATTCAATATAAGAGTTCAAGACAAGAAAGAATTCGGCACGAATCCGCTTGAGTTCTCAAATGTGGATTATCGAAGAACTTCCATTTACTTTTCTGACGAAATTGCGAGCGGTCGTTCCGGCTGTAAATTGAGCAAAGCGCCTGACGCGGTTTATCCTCCAGTTTTCAGATTAGTCTCAGACAATGAGAAGCAGGTTATCGGTCATTCCATCTTCGATCCGGAAAGAGAGGCGCATAAGAAGTTCGGAAACGAGCGGCTCGATGAAAATGAGCGCGTTATTCTTCTTGGAATTGGATTCGGTTACGAACTGAGAGAACTGCTGAAGATCAGCGAACACAAAATCGTGGTAGTAGTGGAGCCATTTCCGTCTTTGTTCAAAGCGGCGCTGGAGAACATCGATATGACGGACATATTCTCCAGCAAGCGCGTAGTTTTAACTTTTTCGCTTGAACCTTCGATACTTCAATATCATTTGGTGGCCGGCGTGTCTCATTTAACCATACCGAATTATACTTTGCGCTCATTGCCTCACGTCTCACTGTGTCCGCGATTGATTCCGGCTGTGTCAGCGGCGCGGAGAGAAGCGTCGACATTCCTTTTGTTTAATTTGATGACAGGAATAGTGGCAGGCCCGAAACTTCAGACGAACACTGTTTTGAACTCGCGCGCCGCAATAAAAAGTCCGGGTGTCAATAGACTAAAAGACAGTTTTAAGGGTAAACCGGTAATAGTAGTGGCTCCCGGCCCTTCTCTTGAGAAGAACGTAAATGAGTTGAAGCGGGCGAAAGGAAAGGCTCTGATTATTGCTTGCGACACAGCAACTAGAATACTTCTTAAGCATGGAATTGAACCTGACGTGGTTGTGACTATAGACTATCAGCCATTAAATTTTTTCAAATTGCGCGGCGTCGACACATCGTTCGCATATTTGTTTCCATCTCTTGAAGTGACGCCGTACACTCCTATCAATCACAAGGGCCGCATGTTCACATATTATCACAACGAGATATCAGAGCGTCTATTCGCCGATGTTTTAGGCGCTAAAGGGCTTATAAAAACAGGAGGGTCAGTGTTGACTGACGCTTTCAGCATAGCAAGGCACATGGGCGCCGATCCAATAATACTCGCCGGCGTTGACTTGGGTTTTCCCGGAATGAGATGGTACGCGGACGGCAGCTTTGATGACGGCAAATTCACCGGCAACCTCAGATCCAACAAAGTGGAACAGATTGAAATCGAAGATGTGTATGGAAATCCGATGATCACTTACAAAAGTTTTTATGAGTTCTTAAAATGGTTTAAGAAAACCATAAGGACGATGGAGAACACGACTGTTGTCGATGCCACTGAGGGGGGGGCGAAAATTGAAGGCTCTCTCATTATGACTATGTCCGAAGCTATAGATGAGTATGTTAGAGAAGGCGAAAACCCTGTCGCCGTTATCGATGAAATATTCGAGTCATTCAATCCGCCGAGCAACACCGACATATTGGTGAAGTTAGAAGAATTAACCGAGGATTACGGGAAAATTATAAAAGAACTGAAAACAGGAATTAATTATTGCTCTAAGGCAAAGGAAACTATCAATAAGGGCCGAGAATTGAAAGGCAACAACAGACTTGTCAATTATCTCAAGAAAATCAACGAAACAAAGACGATGTTTTCAGATCCGCGATTCGAGAATCGTTTATCTTTCGTATCGACCATGATGGAAAGGCAAATGGCCGACATTTTGTTTTATTCCGATAAAAGCGATATGCCGATGAGAGACAGGATAAAAAAAATCATTGAGCTTGACGACAAGTTTTATAAAAAAGCGGAGAAAGCTTGTGAGAATATGATAACGCATCTTGAGTATATCCGCGAAGGGATAAATCTGGAGGAAGACAATGCGGAATACGTTTAAGGACAGCGTTGTGCTGGTGACGGGCGGAACGGGAACTGTCGGGCGAGAGATTGTTTCAGCCATGCTCAGTTTTAATCCGCGTGTGGTTCGGGTGTTTAGCCGAGACGAATCTAAGCAGTTCGACATGGCTAAGGAATACAGGGGAGAGAAAAGACTGCGTTTTTTCGTCGGAGATGTCAGGGACAAAGAAAGATTGTCGCACGCTATGGATAGTGTCGATTATCTGTTTCATACGGCAGCCATGAAGCACGTTACTGCCTGTGAATACAATCCCTTCGAAGCTTTGAAAACCAATCTGCTGGGGACAAAGAACGCTATTGAAGCCGCAATCGAGTGCGGCGCAAAGAAGATGATTTTGACAAGTTCCGACAAGGCGACGAATCCATGCAACACTATGGGAGTGTCGAAGTTGTTTGCAGAGAGACTTGTTACGGCTGCGAACTATTACAAAGGAGCCAGCAGGACGGCGTTGTCTTCTGTGAGATTCGGAAACATTGTCGGGTCGAGAGGCTCGGTCGTGCCGGCTCTAAGAAAACAAATCGAATCTGGAGGGCCGGTCACGATCACCGACGAAGACATGACGAGATTCATCATAACAAGGGCGCAGGCTCTGGACTTTGTTTTGAAATCCACAATGCTCGCCAAGGGAGGCGAAATATTCATTCCTAAGATGAGAGCTTTAAGGGTGGGAGACTTGGTTGAGGTAATGATTCAAACATACTCGAAGAAAGCTTCGATATCGAAGATGAAAATTGAAAAGATAGGAAGGCAGCCGGGCGAAAAAACATATGAAGAACTCATGACAGACGAGGAAGTAACGCGCGCGATCGAAACTGACGATATGTTTATTCTCATTCCCGATATACCGGAACTCTATGAGAGAAACTACAAATATCCCACCGCAAGAACTCCGCAGGTTCAAAGATATATTTCGCAAGATTATCCTCCGATGACGCGCGATGAGATATGTTCTTTGTTGAATGAAATTGGAATGTGCGATTATTTATAACATCATAGCTATCAAATCTTTGAATTTATGACAGAGTCCTGTTGTTCGTTCAGGCGGAAGACAACCTTGTCCAATCTCCGGTCGATTTTCATAGCCAGACGGCCGATTTTCACTGTGGTTTCGGGAAAAACAGCGACAAGCGCTTTCACGCTTGCTCTGGCTGAAAGCTTCGCCATCACGATTTGCAGCTTTCTTAACCCTGCTGAATTCCTTTCGATTCTTTGCGATAGAGCCTCGTGAATGACGCTCGCGCGTTTCAGCTTCATAAGCTCTTCGGCGGATATCTTTCCCGATTTGGCAAGAGGTATGAGCCTGTTAAGCTCTGATTCAACGATCTTTTTGTTTTTTATCATAACAACTGTCTGGCGCGCAGTGTGATCATGCCTTGATCTCAACGCCAACGGAGCTCCGACCTCAATGGATGTGGGCGATGGTTTGGCGGCGCCGATATTGGCGATTTCGACATTTCCAGTCGCCACTACTCTTCCGCCGATTATTTCGCATTTGTTCCCATTTCGCCCAAGCATATTGCCGTTCAAGACGATATCGCAGAAATCGGCCGCTCCGCTTATGCGGATGTCTCCACCGCAGAACAGTCTCGACCTAGAAGCAGAACCGACATACATGTCTGATGAGGATTGGATTTTTGATTTTACGCAGTCTGTGACTTTTCCGTGAATAACCAGCGAGCCGCCGGAGACAACTTCCGCGGATTTAACGTCGCCGAGTATTTCTATATGATGTCCTGCGATTATTGTTCTTGCTTCCGTAACATTGCCCAATATCCTTATCATTCCGGGAGAATCGATTTTTACAGGTATCATTCCCGCGGAAGGGTCGTACTCTTTGCATTCAACGACGCAATATGAGTTCTTCTCCATGCTTACAAAACCGTCGATGTTAGAAATGAGTTCAAGCCCATTTTCAGAGATCGAAGTGTTGATTCCAGGGGGGATATCAATGTCCGTTCCTTTAGGGGGCAAAATAGGCTCGTCAAGCACATTGCGGCCTTTGGCGCCGGAAAGAGCAGGGCGTTTCACCACAATCGTCTGGCCTTTGGCGACCGGATACAAAGGTCCTCCGGTCTCACGGAACACTTCCTCAATTTCGGCGTTGGAAGGAAACGTCGGAGGCTCTCCATTTGCGATCGTTATTACCAAGGTCGATTTGATTCTAGCAGGTATTCTCCTCGCGATAGTAGAATCGACGCCGAAACTGATATTGTGTTTCTCGTATAATGAAACGAGGAACTGATCGTCTATTTCAGGTTGAGTTCCGAGTCCGGGAGTAATAATAAGAACCGCTTCCATATTGTTTTTTCTGAACTGAACCTTGAACTTCCATTCATCGTAATCTTCGTCTCGCACAGAGGGTTTTCCTTTTGAAAGTCCGGCGAGTCCGGGCATTGTCGCTACGAGGGATAATCCATCAGGGGAAACCGCGACATTTTCGCCCATTGGAAAATCAATATCATTGCCCGGTTTAGGATCGATTTTGCGTCCGATCACCGTCATGCCGATTTTGCCCGGCGAAGCGGGTTTCTTAGCTATTAAAGGCTGATCCAAATCAATAGGGATTCCGGCTCGTATTCTTTGACCCGGAAAGTTTTTGACGTCTTCCGCAGTTGTAAATTCTTCTAGTTCTATCAGCGGGACAAGTTCAGCGTCCGACCCGTCTTCTGGGGGAAAACCCATCGCCACCAGCACATCGGTGTTGATAATGTTATCCGAGACTATCTTTAAAATCTCTTCATAATCAATTCCTATATAAATGTTTTTTTCATATAGTTTTCTAACGATGTCGAATTCGGTGACGCCGCAATTTGTGTCGACCGCGATGACTTTCACGAAAGCCGACATATTGCTCGGCCCGAATGAACAGGAAACCGAGAAAGACCGTTTTTTTCTATCAACGGGAATAGACTCTATTTGGAACAAAGCTTCTTGCTGTTTTTTTAATAAATCATGTTTCATATTCTATCTTTCCGCAATCATTATATGCTGTTGAGAGCCGACACAATATATCTGTAAGTGTCGGTTGATAGATTAACCAGAATTTCCTTCGAGTATTGCTTGCCTGCCGGGTCTAAAACAAGTTTCACTTCAGGAAGGAACAGATTATCCTGATTATTGCGAGTGACGACGCCGATCTCGCCTGAGCTTAGTTGAACAAAAGTTGAAATTGGGAATATCCCCACCACGCTGATGAAGTTCTCTATCGCGGCGGGATGGTATTTGTCCCTCTGTGAAAGAATGACTTTTATCGCGTCATGAAGCGCGAACGCCGGCCTGAAAGGCCGCTCGGACGTCAAAGCTTCGAAATGGTCGATAATTGATGCCAGATGAACAAGTGGCGGCAAGTCGTTGAAATCGACCGTGTCGGGATATCCCGTCCCGTCCGCGGTTATGTGATGTCCGATCGCGATCATAAGAGTTATCGGATCGACTCCGGGTATCTGTTTGATTTTATTCCATCCCTCGATGGGATGGCCTTTAATCATCAACGCTTCTTCCTGTGTAAGTTTCGCGGGCTTATTGACTATCGTTTCCGGAATCGAGAGTACTCCCGTATCATGAATCATCATTGCAAGTGAAAAAGAGCTGATTTCTCTCTGAGTGTAGTTGAGAGACGACGCTATGAATGATCCGATTATTCCACATTCGATGGAATGCTGAAACAGATAAGAGGAATGAGAGCGTAGTTGCATTAATTTGAGCGGGACATCAGGGTGGTCGGGCGTGTTGTCAACCAACTCAGCGATGGAATCTTCTATATTCGAAATCGAAACGTTGTTCTTTGAAGAGCCTATATCCTTAAAAAAATCTCCTATTCCTTGCTCGATATGTTCGCGTGTTTTCTGAGAGACAATATCGTCGAATTCAAGTTTCTTTATAATCTCGTCCCTCATTCTGTTAGATGCGGGTTTTCTTTCCCTTCGTTCCGTAGGTTGCCGCGGGTCTTCCTCGACAATCCAGTTCGAAAGCCTTTTAAGCATATCCTGAGTTACTATAGTTCCTTTAGCGGCCAGCACCATGGCTCCGTCCATAGACAGGATATCGCGCGATAACGGCTCGCCGACTATGACTTGTATCCTTTTGTCGTTATCTGTCATTTGCGCGCTCACTTATTTTTTGAAAACACGGTGACATCAAAAAATTTATCGTCCGCCTTGACACGAGAGCCGGTGTCTTTCATGTCGAAAATTCTGTTCAAAGAGCCTAAAAGACGTTGCCTTGTAAAAAAACACTCAAGAAAACAAAGAGGACCGAACGATTCCATGTGGTCGGCGTTCGGAGGAGGCATCTTATCAAGCAAAAGCAATATTCTTGTGATCCCTTTTGGTTTCAATGCGGTGATTTCTCGTAGCAACCTGAATCTTTCTTCTCCTTCAGAATCGCTGGTGTCGATGATATACGCGTCGAACTTCTTTGAATTTACCGCTCTCAGAAAATCAGACTCCAGAGGAGCGAACTCCAATGTGTATAAACCGGGCGAGGAAAAAAAGACCGTTTCAAGCAAAAAACGGGTGGAAAACTGTGTCGAGTACGCCAAAAGATTTCTTCTCGGAGCGCCTGTTTGATCTTCTGAGTTGAATGCAATAGACATAATTACTTCCCACGAAATATTAACAACAAACAAAAAAAACAGCAATTCTGTTTCAACGGCGTTATTTTAGGACTTCGACGGCATGTTCTTCGCAAGAGCGTCAGATAGCAAGGAGCTCATCTCAAGATATTCTGAATGCGCGGTTGAACCGGGAATCCCGCTTGCCGCGTTAGCCGGACCGCAATCGTGCCGCATAATCGAATAATCGACTATCAAATCGATATCCTTAGCTGGAATCTCAAGAGAATCGTTGCGTCCTGTTCGAAGGTTCGTAATAGTCACGCGATCATGAAACCATGTTGTGGCAGTCAAATAATCCGAATTGCGCAATCTGAAATCCAGCAGAACGTCGGTTGTTTCAGGGCTTACCCCGGCGCGGCGGGCATAGTCGGCCAGCACTCCCCCAAGCAGAATCCATGCGAACTCTATGTCTTGATCGCTCTCAATTTTCTTTGTGCCGATGCCCAGCATCCTGAGCATTTTCTCCATCAGAGAATAAACCGCTTTGTTAGAGTAATTAGTGATCGAAAAAAAAGTGCGGAACACCCGGCCGTTATCAGAAGACAACAAAGCGGATATTTCGTCTGCCGCAGGTTCCCATTTTGAAAGCATCGCCGTTGCAATAGGCCGGAAAGGGAGTGTGAGCGATCGCGGCAGCCCGGATTCTGATGCCAGCCAACTCAGAGCGTCTGACGCGTATTCTTCCGGCCTGTGCGTCTTCTTCCAGACCCGCACCACGTTTTCAGAGCAAATAGTGTCCATCAATCTCCTGACCCGCGCCACAATAGACCTAATGCGAATTTTCGCCTAAGATGCGACGGATGACAAGCTATATGGCGGATCAAAAAACAAAGTTAGAATCTGGTTGATACTCCTTGTCAGGGCTATAATGAACCGATGGCTATTTTGGGCGGAAAGCGATAATGTCGATAAAAAATATAAAATCAGCCGGAGTAAAACGTTTTCTTGACTCCGGAGCCAGAATGATAGATATGGAGAACTATGATGAAGCGCTCATCGCCTTTAAAAGCGCTTACGAAATGGACCCTGACTCGTCTGAAGCGGCTTTGTGTCTCGCTCAGGAGTTGTACATGCAAGGTTTGACCGAAGAGAGCGAGTCCATCGCTAGGAAATCTCTTGCCTCCGAAAACAATGTCGAAATGCTTCGTCTTTTAACAGCGATTATCTTGGACGACCCTCAGAGGTTGGACGAAGCCGATGAAGTCATCAAAAGGGTCCGCGACGAGTGCGGCGATGTGAAAACAGCCGCGTTGCTCGAAGGACATCGTCTTATAGAGAAATGCGAAGGGTATAAAGCTTACGATATGTTCAAATCCGCCTTGGAGGCCGATCCGGAAAATGAAGAAGCTTTGGAAGGAATGTCCAGAGCGTTGAACTTGATTGGCATTGAGATATCGGAATCGGGCGACAACGAGGCAGCAGTGTTCATGTTCAAGAGAGCTGCTAGGCTTGACCCAAGCTGGTCGGCTCCCTATGTGAATCTCGGCAACTGTCACAGCGCCTTGGACAGACTCGATTTGGCCAGACGCTGCTATGTCAAAGGCATTGATTTAGAACCCGACAACCCTCAGGCTCATTTCAATCTTGGGCGTTTGATGTCCGAGTGCGGCGAGGATGATTCCGCCGAGATCGAATTCCTTGCGTCTCTGGATATCGATCCTGATTATCCTGACGCCAACGGCGAGCTTGGCCGGATTTATAGCGTCACTGGCCGTTTCGATCTGTCAATCATTCATTATCAGAAGGAGTTGGACGCCAATCCCGATTGCCCTCACTGTATGTGCAATTTAGCTATCGCCTACCTTTGCTATGGAGACACGCAGAAAGGCGAAGAGCTTCTCAGACAATCAATCGAAATTGAAGAAGACCCTTTTGCTCTTTACGCATTAGCCGGATTGTACGCGTCGCTAGACAGGGGAACAGACTCCATACGGATGCTTGAACGCGCCGCTTATTTAAAACCGGCGTGGCTCTTTGATTCTCTGCGCAACGACGATAAATTCGAGAGATTCAGATCCGATAAAAGATTCATCGACATAATTGAAAAACTCGCGGATAACAAATCATAGTGTTTCTTCGCCGCTGATGTTTCCGTCCTTTTGCCCCGTCGGCGTTTGTTTGCGATTTATGAATATGCAACCACTTTATATGAAACCCGCAATCTGTCTATAATATAAGCGGGCGGGTATATGGCGATGGAAAAACAGAACCTTAAGATAAATGAAATCTACTCCACATTAATAGGAGAAGGCGGTTACGCGGGAATGCCGTGTGTAATTGTCAGGCTCTCCGGTTGCAACCTCAGGTGCTCATATTGCGACACGAAACACGCTTATGAAAATGGAATTGAAATGACAGTGGAGCAGGTTATGAGATCAATCAACAAGTTTCGGATTGCTCCTGTTCTCATTACCGGAGGAGAGCCTCTGCTTCAAACGCTTGCGATCGACCTTATGGAGCGCTTGGTAGAGCAGGATAACATTGTTTTGCTTGAAACAAATGGTTCTCTGCCAGTCAAAGATGTGCAAGGCGAAGTGTTGACCATAATGGATATCAAGTGTCCTTCAAGCGGGGAATCCGCTAAGAACCTCTTCGAAAACATAGATTTTCTGACTGAACGGGATAGTATCAAGTTCGTGCTGTCGGATCGAGGCGACTACGATTGGGCGATAGATGTGATCGACGAAGAAGGCCTTGAAGGATACTGCCATATACTTATGTCGCCGGTGTATGGAAAACTGAATCCGCGAGACCTAGCTCAGTGGATGATTGATGACGGGCTTATCGCAAAGATGTCGTTGCAACTGCACAAGATAATATGGGATCCGGACGAGCGCGGCAGATAGAATAAATGGCGGCGGGATGAATAAGCAAGCGGTCGTATTATGCAGCGGCGGATTGGATTCTGCCACAGTCGCAGCGATTGCGAAAGAGTCGGGCTTCGATATTTATTGTCTCACTTTCGATTATGGACAGAGGCATCGCAAGGAGATTGAATCAGCTCGCGCCGTCGCTAGGTTTTTTAATGCATTGGAACACGTCATCATAAAGATTGACCCATCGCTATTCAAAAAGTCATCTCTGACAGACGACATCCCAGTGCCCAAAGACGGCGCATTTTTCGGAATTCCGCCGACATACGTGCCGGCGAGAAACCTTCTATTCATTTCATTCGGCGTGGCATGGTCGGAAAGCGTCGGCTCAAGAGATTTATTCATCGGAGTTAACGCAGTGGACTACAGTGGTTATCCGGACTGCCGCCCTCAGTTTATCGAAGCTATTCAGACAGCGGCAGAGTTAGGAACGAAATGCGGCGATGAAGGCGATCCAATCACAATCCATGCGCCGCTTTCAGGAATGTCAAAATCGGACATCATAAAAAAAGGCGTCTCATTGAAAATGGATTATTCAATCACCCACAGTTGTTACGACCCTACCCCGGAAGGTCTATCATGCGGCTTGTGCGATAGCTGCAGGATAAGGTTAAAGGCTTTTCAGGAATCCGGCTTGCATGACCCGCTCGTTTACGCGTCGCATTAAATAGAATTACACGTCATCAATAAATAACGGGCTTATAACTCTACTCATTCATTATATATTTCAACCAATAATAAGAATAAGGAACATTTATTTAACGCTGGATGTTGATAAAATTGAGTGGAGAGAAAAATGGTATTTGACGATAAAACTTATTATAAACATCCATGCCCTGATTGCAGGTTTTGCCAGTGGTGCTCAGACACGAGATGCGCGATATGTTTAAAAGAGCAGGGGACTTGTTACAAGTCAAGTCCTGCTAAGGAATGTAAACAGACTAACAAAATGAAGAAGAAAGTCGCAAGCAGAAAACAAAAGAATTGAATATTAATGAGTAGCTGTAATCTGACTATCTTTTAATACAAAAAGCCAATATAACTGAAGACAGGTCAAATCATCGACTGGAAAACAGACGCATATTTAATATTATGCGCTATAGTTCTTAATAGATTGGCCTCATATATCATTCTTTCCATGCGATTTCAGTTGCGTTGGCGGAAATGCGAACGGATAACGAGTTGTTAAAACACATATCATATTCAGTTGCGAACAATGTCAGCGAACATGTTGTCGAGACAGTTCAGATAGCTTTCGTGATAATCCATGTAGAATGACAAAGCTTTGGAATAATCCTTTCCCACAATAATGCCGTCTACAAATAGCAAACCGATGTCGAGTTTGCTCTTAAGTATGTGCTGTGAATGAATGACAATAAGGAGTTCGTATTTATCCATGCAGCATGCGATAGACTTGAAGGCGATTTTAGCTCTTGGCTGAAAGAGCCAGAAATACATCATATCAAGAGCGTTGACGATTATTATCTTTTCAAATTTGGGATCTTTGTCTTTAATCATTTGAAAAAGCGTTTTCGGAGAGGCGATAGCCTTGCTCATATCGATTTCAGGAAACATCAAATCCAGACGAGCAAAAGCCTCGAGAGCCTGATAAAGTTTTTCTCTATAGTCTTTGAATCTTTCTTTAATGTTTCGGTTTCTGTCGGCGATGCCTTCGATTACTCCGGCGGCGGAGTCGGAAGCGATCTTTGAAATGATCGCCGCCGATTTCTGGAGAATATCGTTTGCGGCGACAACGCCGGCGGCGGTCATAAAGCCGCCAAGCGACGCGTTTGCCGCTATAGCCAACGGGATAGAGAAAGCGCTCCTAAAAAGATTTCCAATCACCGCCTCTTTAGGCAGGCCGCGATATAAGTTGTGAGAAGAAATGTAGATGCCGTTAACAATCGCAAGCGTTGAATACAGAAGGGCGGGGTTTGTTTCGACCGTAACTCCAAATGTATTGTTCATCAGCAACGTTTTAACAATCCAATCTAGCAACGGAACGGAAAAACCTGTAAACATAAGAGAGTCGGCTATGCGTTCCCAATTCACATAATCCTTCCAAGTTAACAACGGGGATCTGCGCAGACCGCCGCCTCCCAATACAGACTGAAGGATGTTTCTAAGTCCGGTAACGCCGAACCAGATAAACGCGCCGAAGTAAGCGAGCACGAACCAGTCTTTGGTAAAATAGAAAGTGGCGAACGCGGGAATAAATCCGATCGCGACTTTTGAAACATTCTTTATTCCCGTGTTGAGATACTTTGACGTATGGGCCAAGCCCTTTAAAGAAAAGTCGTTTTCAGTGGAGACATTCTTATTTAAATCTGTATGAGCGCCAAGACAGACCACATTTCCTTTATCCACAATTTCGACGGCTTCGCTCTCGAACTCCCAATCCAAATGTCGTTTGAATGAGGCTTTTTCTTTACTCGTTCCAGAGCAGGCAAAAGAGGAGTTATTTTCAAAATATCTCCATGCGCCTTCATCCGGGATCAAAGATATTCTTTTGAATGCTTTTATGGCAATAGGTGTTATTTGCCAGATGTGCGGAAGTCTTGCGGCCTCTTTTCTCGCTCCTCTTGGCAAAGACGCAAGAACAGCAAGCCCCATACCGTGCGACTGCGACGATCTACCTGCGGAATCGCTTCCAACTCTTGATTTCAGGAGCCTTTATTGTAGGTTGCTTCTCCCTCGCGCGCTGTCGGTACGTTTTTACTGCCATCAGAATGCTTTCAGTGCCTCCAGTGGTCATATTTCCGGCGATATTGCTGTCGCCCCCCAACATGTCCGCCGCCATCGATATAACTTCATTCTCGAATTTCTTCAGGCTTGGGAACGCCATCGGATTCAACCCGTTCTCAGAGAAGAACATGGTGTAAGCCTTCTTGATAAACTCCATGTGCTCGTCTCCAGCGTAATAGACGAGACTCCATGTCCTTCCGTCTTTCCAGTTAGCGTCTCCGTTATGAATCTGCTCCATTTCATTCAGCAGTTCATTTCTTTTGATTCCAACTTCCGGCATTTTGATCTTTTTTTCAGCCATAGCATATAC
>Ga0351891_1139_pt1 | contig 26107 bp, 19 predicted proteins | sample TotcelFGM3001K13_FD_206768 | JGI IMG/M metagenome (GOLD analysis project Ga0351891, IMG submission 206768) | Enriched cells from coal bed in the Powder River Basin, Montana, United States - Total cells FGM rep3 HSBNCT.FGM.300.1.K13 ... | reverse complement strand
ATCGCCTTTTCTGAACAGCAAAGCAGCCAGATTGAACACGCTTGTCAGAGTGCTGGGATGCTCTGACCCCAGCACCCGCTCGTTAGCTTCCAGCGCCCGTCGATTCAACAGCTCTGCCTGCGCGTAGTCACCTTTGTTCGCCAGCAAAAGGGCTCGGTGTATCATGGATATTAGGGTATCTGGATGCTCCGGCCCCAGCACCCGCTCGCTGGCTTCCAGCGCTTGCCGATTCAATGGCTCAGCCCGCCCGTAGTGACCTTCTTCCGCAAGCATAGTTGCCAGAATGTCCATGTTCATTAGCGTGTCAGGATGTTCCGGCCCTAAGAACCGCCTATGTCCTTCCAAAGCTTGACGTAACAAGGTCTCGGCTTCTGCGATTCTTCCAAGACGCCAAAGAACTCTCCCAAGATTCACCTTGCCCACCAAAACGGCAGGGTGACTTTCCCAAACAATTGTTTTTTGACCTTCAACTGAGCGTCTAAAATATATTTCGGCCTCTGTATAATCTCCGCAGCTTTCGAGAACATTCCCGAGGTCGCCATACATTGCCAGCGTTTTGTGATGATTTTCGCCAAAGTCCTTCTCGAAGGCATGCACGGCAAAGTGTGCAAAGGACAACGCCTGCTTTGGGTCTCCTTGCTTCCACTCATAGAGTGCAATTCGACGACATAGATCACCAGAGGAGTAAACAATAGGCGTTGCCGCGGCAAGATCGTGAAGTTTAAAAGAGTGAGAAATGAGCGCTCTCCACACGGCCCAGTTCTCGAAGCGCCAGGAGTCGTTAGGCCCATAACGCAGAATTGTGGTCTCGACGGCTTTCCAACCCGCCCGCTGCTCATCTTCGGAGAGATGGAGGCGGTGCACTGTTTGGACAAGATTGTGAAACCGAGTGTCCTCACCATCGAAGTCCGCCATCGAGTAGTCCTTAAGGTTCACCAAGGCTTCGCGGATCTCGTCTTCCACGATCGTGCTGTGCTGTGCAATGGTTTCCAGATTGGGGGCGGCCGCGACCCAGAACCTGAAGGGGATCGCTGTGTCGGCAAGGTAAGCCGCCATGTGTAGTAGCTCCTTGGCAGTACGACCGAGTTTTTCAATCGTGATCGACCAAGTCGTGAAAACGGGTTCCGGGTATTCCGTGCTACCCGGCGTAACGTCACCCAGGTGCCTGACGGGGTTGTTCTGATAGAGGCACCGATAGGCCGCAAACCCGAAACGATGGCCTTGCCGGCATATATAGGCTGCCGCCTGTTCAAGCGCGAGTGGCAACCAACCAAGATCGGCGGCGAGAGCGGCGATTGCCTCAAGTTCCTCTGGGGGAAGCGCGACTGTATCGCGCTCCGCACGGCGCAGCAGCAGTTCGCGGGCAGGTTCCGGTTCGAGAAGATGAAGATACAGGGTCTTCACAGCTGACGACCATCCTGCAAAACGTGAAGTGATGATCGTTCGACACCCTCCATTCTTTGGAATCCACGTCTGCGCGGAGATTTCGTTCTCGGCATTGTCGAGTATGAGGAGTCGCTCGGTTTGGTCGTTCAGCGCTGCAAACGCCGTCCGGGCCTTTTGGGCAATGTCCAAACCGATGGACGCACGCTCCGGAAAGAGCATATCGTGAATCGTTGCGAACTCCGCTTGGTAGCCGATTCTGGTATCCACCCAGAAGATTTGCGGATAAAGTCGCCAGAATTTCTCGACATACTGACGAGCTATCGTTGTTTTCCCAACACCTCCCAGCGCAGAGATTGCCCTTACCCTACCCTGCGTGAGATCGGCTGTGGGATCGGGATGAAGTGCCTCATGAATAGCCAACAAGTCACGCTCGCGTCCCACGAAGTGTTCGGCCGGACGGTATCGGACTCTCATCAATCGCTCCGTCTTGACCGGTGCTGGCTCCGAGAGCAGAGACCGCAGGCGCTCGAACAGCAACTGCCAAGAGTGCGAATTGTCACCGTCGAAGGAAACGGTGGCGACCTGCCATCGGGTCAATGGTGGCGTCATGACCGCACCCAGGTCGCCCTCGCACAAAATCGGGACGACCCGCTCGGCACCGTAGGTTTCATACCTGGTCCACTCGGACAATTTCCAGCGCGGGGTAAGAATGGGAAGAACGATCCGACTGCTCTCACAACCGGCTTTGATCTCCCGAGGCCAGTCGCATCCGTGATTTAGGCGCTTTTTATCGAACCAGATCCTGGGATTCTTGGTGTCATCGCCGTTAAAACCGGCAACGACAAGACGGTCGTACAGCCGTTGCGCCAAGGCCAAGTCGGTAGAGGCGTAACTGATGAAGACATCGTAGGTTCGACAAGCTTGGTCACACATACGGATAATTTCTCAGAGTTGCGGTCTGCATCTTGGGATTGTTGAGCACGCCGTGGAGAATCTCCAGTTCGGTCACGGAGGTTCGGTTCTCGACGTGTTGCTTGAGCCAGGGTTCGCGTTCAATGATCTCGGGCCGGATGCTGTCCGGAGTCCACCCGTAGCGTTCGCCCAGCAAGCCGAGAAAATACGGCCGACTGCGTTCGATCTCGGCCAGGCACAGCAGCAGGATTTGCCCCTCTGCCGCCTGTTCCTCCGTGATGCCCCAGCGCAGATCCACCTCGGTGAAGGTGACAAACCACTTGGCGCACTTGCGGCGCAATTCGGGGAAGACCCTCTTCACCATCAAGTCCCGCTCCCGCATCATGTCCCGGAAGGTGGGCGAGATGAAGACGCGAATAGAGCGGCTTTGACTTTCGATTCCGGTTGGCTTCATAAGGCCTCCTTATCAACTTTTGGTGATCCGTGGCTATTTGTCACACCCACACTCCAGATGGAGTCACGACTTGAAAAATCAATTGTAGACAAACACCTTGGTGCGCTCAAAATGCGTTGCGGCGGGGGCGTCCGGGTTGCAGGCCAGCAACCGGCGATCATAGCCGGGCGTTTTCAGGTCCCTGGCAATGCTCTCGGCGTGCTTCTTTCCGGAGGCAGAGATCAGGATGGCGCCGTCAATGCCGCGAATGGACGCCAGCTTTGCCTCGTAGGTGCTTTCGTCGGCGAAGACCGCGTCGGCTTTCTCCAACAGAATTTTGACTTTGAAGGCGGCGTTCCATCTGCCTACCACCAACGGTTTCTTGCAGCAACCGAAATCAAGCCGGGGGATTCTCTGCTGCATGAATAGTTCAAAAGCGGCGACCACGAACACATCAAGACCTGGCGGGGGCGGCTCTCGTCGAAACGTTTCATTTGCTCAAAGTTTAGTATCCCATATTCATCCGCTCCTTTGACATACTGTTTAGTCGGCATCTGTCTGCGGCGCGTTTTGTTTTCTTCATTCTCCCTTCTTCCTTTCCGAAGCAAGGAAGGCTTCTGCTTCAGCGAGGGAAATGCGGCGCTGGCCGTGGTGGAGCTTGAGGAAGCAGACCTGGCCGTTCTCCTGCGTGACTACGACGGTGCCATCTGGCAGCAGGCAGGGGACTTCCGAATCCGAATCTGCCTCCCAACCAGCAAGGATGGAAGGTACGGTCTTATGCCGCAGACATGAAAAACCCGACATGGAATCGGCGAAATAGTCCCCAACAACCGCGTTCGTTTTCTCTGCGGCCTTTCGTGCATGAAGCCAGTTTGGATGTTTATTGGCGGCAGTAGCTTCCGACATCACTTCAAGCCCGGCGCCGCTCCGCCCGTCCCAGACACGCAAGGTCTTGTCCCACGACCACGACAACAGCCGCCCGTCAGGCAGCACCAGCGCACCCAAGATCCCATCGCTGTGCCCATCGAGAACCTCCAGACATATGCCGCTCCGCCCGTCCCATAGACGCAAGGAGTCATCATTTGATAACCACCTCCTTGCCCAAGACAACAGCCGCCCGTCGGGCAGCACCAGCGCGCCATTGATCCAACCTTTGTGCCCTTCGAGAACCGCCAGGCACGACCCATTTCGCCCGTTCCAGAGGCGCAATGTCTCGTCCATCGACCACGACAACAGTCGCCCGTCGGGCAATACCAGTGCTCCTAGAACACTACGATTGTGCCCTTCAAGAACGGCAAGACACGCGCTGCTTCGTCCGTCCCAGAGACGCAATGTATCGTCCCACGACCACGACAACAGCCGCCCGTCGGGCAGTACCAGCGCGCCCTTGATCCAACCTTTGTGCCCTTCGAGAACCGCCAGGCACGACCCACTCCTCCCGTTCCAGAGGCGCAATTCGCAACCCGCCCACGATAACAGCTGGCTGTCGGGTAGCACCAGCGTGCCGTTGACCCCAACACTGTGCCCCTCGAGAATCTCCACGCGCGAGCGATTCCGTCCTTCCCAGAGACGTAAGGAATTGTCATTTGAGAATCGCCCACTTGCCCACGACAACAGCCGCCCGTCGGGCCAAGATAGCACTCCTTCGACCCCACCGCTATGCCCTGCGAGAACCGCTAAGCATACACTGCTCCGCCCGTCCCAGACACGTAATGTCTTGTCCTCCGACCATGATAACAAGTCCCCGTTAGGCAGCACCATTGCGCCATTGACCATACTACTATGCCCTGCGAGAACCGCCAAGCATGCACTGCTCCGCCCCTCCCAGACACGCAATGTATCGTCCATCGACCACGACAACAGCCGCCCGTCGGGCAACGCCAGGGCGCCGGCGAGATAATCGCTGTGCCCTGCTAGAACCGCCAGACATGTGCCGCTTCGCCCGTTCCAGAGACGCAAGGTCCTGTCCCTCGACCACGACAACAGCCGCCCGTCGGGCAGCACCAGCGCGCCGGAGATCCCACCGGTGTGCCCTGCTAGAACCGCCAGACATGTGTAGCTCCACCCGTCCCAGACACGCAAGGTTGTGTCTTCCGACCACGACAACAGCCGCCCGTCGGGCAGCACCAGCGCGCCGGAGACCTCTTCACTGTGTCCTTCGAGAACCAACTGACACACGCTGCTTCGCCCGTCCCAGACACGCAAGGTCGTATCCTTCGACCACGATAACAACCGATTGTCGGACAACACCAGTGCTCCCTTGATCCAACCTTTGTGCCCTTCGAGAACCGCGAGACAGGGGCTTTGCTGCACGTGAGGGAGAGTTGGCACACGGCGCAACCATAGCCAGTTGCAACGCTTTTCCTTAAGCCATTTATCAGCTTTGAGGGTAATCGGGCTGTCGTCGGCGTGTTCAAGGGCCAGTTGAAGCAGAATTTTGTACACCGGCCATTCGTCGTAGCCGCGCCGGAGAATGTGGGCTTTCTCGCAAAAGAAGTCGGCCCATATCTCCAGCCGTCTAACAACTTCGGCCGACGCTGTACTTCGGATCAAGTCGTAATCTTCGAACAGACCTTCAAGTAATCCCGCACGGAGTTTGTGAAGCAGGAATGGGAAGCTGTTCAAAAGTCCTCCGGCCTGTTCGTCTTGTCCTGCTTTAATAAGTTGAAAGACACACTCGGCAAACCCGCGAACGCTGTCCGTTTCCCAATTCCTCTGCGGGTCGGTTCCTCTTGCACAGGTCGTGAAATAGTCCGCCAGCAGCTGGTGAGGTTGACAGCTCTGATCGGACGCCTTCACAAAATGCTTCTGAACCCATTCAGCCACCTGGCGGTGATAGAAGGTCAACACGTTGGCCCCAACAGCGGCGCATTCGGTGAGGTAGGGAGCAAGGTCGAAGCGGAGGCGCGACCAGATCGCAATAGGAATGCGTGTCGCATTGGCGGGCAGCTCATGCCTGGTCTGCTCAGCGGCCTGATCGAGCTCTGCTTTATATTTGGGGTCGTCAAACAGAACCTCCAAAATTTCGTTCTCCGACAGTCCATGGCGGGACGCAGCGAGATAGCCCAACACGCGTTCAACCAACAGCGGCCCATGATTCTCACGCCGACCAAGCCGTCTGAAGAGTTGGCCTAGGAGCGCTGGCACGCTCCCGCCCAACTTCGACACCGCATCGTAGGAATGCCAGAGCCGGGCCTCCTCAAACAACAACTTGAGGTAGATTGGCTGACGGCATGCATCCGAGGCCAGGCGTTGTTCGATCCATGCGCGCTGGTCCCGATTGACCGTTCGTCCCACCCGAGGTAACCACCGCTCGAACAGCAGCGTCCGGGCTTCATCCTCCGATAACGAGTCAAGGTTTATGTAGTTCCCCTCCGGGAGTTGGCGGCGCTGGAGTTCGGTCCAAGGCTCTCCACCCCGCTCACCCGTCCGGTCAGATAGGCAGGATACCACGAGCTTCACATGGGCCGGCAGTGGTCCAACCGTTATCCAGTGCAAAAGCCTGCCGCCGTCCGTATCGGCAAGCTGATCGAGGGCATCTAAAAACACGATCAGTGGTTGTTCCGGCGTGGCCGCCTTGAACTGGTCGTGCAGTTCCACTTCCAGCAGATTAATGTTCGTGGGCAGATCATCTTCACGCGGATACTGCAGCCGCAATTCCTGGCAGAGGCTGGTCAACAGCCCGCGAAGGTCAGATGAACAGGGCGTTGTGCCGATGAAGCGAACGCAGATGACTGAGCCGTTTTTCGTTCCCGATTCTTCGTTTTTGGCTGTCCCTGAGCTCTGGACCCAGATCCCTGCCTCCTGCGCTGCGCGCGCCATCAGCGCCGTTTTGCCGCAACCGGAGGCGCCGTGTACGACCAGCGGCAAGGCGCATTCGTTCAGCAGATAGTCTCTAATCGCCTCCAGTTCCGCATCTCGGCCAACGAAGCTCTCCGCGCCGCCACGCTCCCAACCGAAGCGTGCATGCTCCTGCTGCTCGATCTTCAGTTCGCGTACCGTGCGCTCCACGGAGGACTGTGAGGTCTTGTGCCAGTACTGCTCGATTTGGCGCTCGATGATGAGCTGCATCCGCTTCTCGACATCTCCGCAGAACTCCCGAGTGCCTGCTTCCGAGGCATCGACAACCACCTTGTCGTCCTGAAATGTGAGTCGCATGAACGGGATGGTAGACACAGCGTCCTTACCCAATCGCCGACTGATCGCCTCTTTCAAGGCAGACTGCCTCGATGCCGCTGCTCTGTCGATATCACCCGAATCAGTGAAGTCGAAAAAGTCCGTAAGGTCAAAGCGAGAGAACTCGTCGCCGTTGGCGATATCGCGGAAGAAGGCGAGCACATGTCGCTCGGCATTTTCCGCCGACAGCGCGCCACCCCAAATCTCCTGCTCAGTAGCAGAGGACTGAAACCGGGCGATCTGGGGGATCGCGCGTTTGGGATACACCCTGTCGCAAACGTCGGATGCGTGCCGAGTCCAGTCGATGTTCTCGAACCGATGATCCAGCGCTTCGGCAGGAAAGGCGGCGTTGATGATGCGCCACAAGACCTGCTGGACATCCTGCCAGTCCTGCGTATCCCGCTGCGGTTCCTCATTCGTACGGGTGTAGTCGCGCCCGTCGCCGAGGCTCTGCGTACGCGGTTGAAGGATGTAGTTGAGTGGCGCACGGTCAGGTGTGACCTCCGCCGGATCGGAGAGCCGTACGTTCTCGTCACAGCGATACCAATCACGAAGAACTTGCTCGGCCGTCTTTCCGTGCGTACCAAAAATCGCCGAATGCTTATCTCCACCGGATGTCGCGGCCGTCACGAGCGTCTCGAATTCCACCTGCGAAATCTCTTCCGGCAAGGGCCTCCACCCATAACGGTTGCCCAGCAGGATCAGGAAATTGCTATGATCACAAATAACGGTTGAATGATTGCCTGCAAAGGCATTACAGGACATGTCATGCCATACTTGATCATCCTTTTTTTGAAACCACTTAGAAATATCATGATTTGATGCCTGAGATAGTCTGGTGCATAACATTATGAATATAATGCCAATATCAATTAGTTTTATCATATCAGTTGTTTTCAATAAGGTCTTGGCAAGCGTCATTTGTTATGATAAAGTATTGCATAAAATTACCATATATTCAGTTGTATGCAATACTTTATCAGGAGACCAATATGCCACCAGACACAAAGCCAAGCATTCGCCTCTCCACACTTTTCCTCGAACAGCCGTGCTGGATGATCAAGCCGTTAGCCACCCAAATGCGCTATTCGATACCATCGGTTCGACGCTTTCTTGCCGAAGTTGGATACTACAGCAGTTTCACTCACAATGGCAGTTGGTATACACTTCGATCGATACCCCGTTTTGGTACCGACGGCCTGTGGTTTTACACCGACATCGGCTTCTCACGTGCAGGCAGTCTGACCAATACCCTTGTAGATCTCATTACATCCAGTCCGGCAGGCATGAGTGCGGAGCAGCTTGGTGTAAAACTCCGATCCAGATGCCACTCCGTTCTTCTTCAGCTATGCAGGAAAGGCAAACTTCAACGACAGAAAATTGGACATTCTCACGTATACCTTGCCATGGATTCCGGCATTGCAGCCGTTCAGCGCCAGAGTGCCGAGAGTTTATCAATAATTCAGCTTCCGGCAGAAATTTCAGTTCTGATTTTGGCGGAGTGTATACGAAGCCCCAATGCCAGCTTCGACCAATTGGCCAAAACAATCTCTCGCAACAAGGGTATTGCAATCAATCCATCTCAAGTCGTAAGGCTTTTCGAGCAACACGGTTTAAAAAAAACGATTCATCCTTCGGATTTAAAGCATTGATGGCACTAAATGACGATTTGGCCAGGTTGTCAAAGGAGACAGCGCCTTCTGTTTTGTTCCCCAAACCGCCGCTTGTGCGTTTTGCTCCGGAAAAGAGAATCTGCTTGTGTGGTAAAACGCTACGTGTTCAAAAGACCAGAAGAAAGAAAGTTCTGACCATGGTTGGCCCGATCATCGCACAAGAGACGGTTACAGAATGCGTTGTTTGCTCCAATATCTTTCATTCCGACGCATTGCTCCGATTGGTTGGGACACGTTGCAACGTTGCCTATGATATCCTGGTTTTCGTAGGTCAGGCACTGTTTATACGACATCGCAACTCAAAAGAAGTCCGTGCTGAGTTGATCGCCCGCAACGTGCGTCTCTCCAACTCCGAAATCGAATACCTTGGCCGCAAGTTTATAACATACCTGGCGCTGGGGCACAGACAGGCGAAGCCACGGATTCGTCATGCGATGAAGCTTGCCGGGGGCTATATCCTCCATCTTGATGCCATGCATGAAAAAGATGCGCCAGCACTCATGACGGGGATAGACAGTTTGAGTAAAATCGTGCTCGCCAATGTAAAGCTTCCAAGCGAACATGCCGACTACATCATCCCCTTCCTGCGAAAGATTCAGATTGACTATGGAACCCCGAGGGCCTGCGTTCACGACATGGGAACCGGTATCTTAAAGGCTGTTTCTGATGTCTTTCCCGGCATTCGTGATTTTATCTGTCATTTTCACTTCCTGCGCGATATTGGCAAAGACTATCTTGATCCGGCATATAAAACGCTACGCAAACACTTGCGCAGCCATGCCACCAGTACTCGACTACACGCATTGGTACGGGATACTCGCCAGCGTCTGAGTTCACAAAACATCAATTGCACCATGCTGGCAAAGGCTATAAAAGACGCCGATCCCACGGAGGATACCAGCCTACCCATAGCCGTTACCTATTTTCTGGCTCTTTGGGCCTTGCAAGGCAAACATAGCGGGGATGGCTATGGCTTCCCTTTTGATCGGCCCCTTTTTGACTTTGCTCAACGATTACTGGATCTGTACCGGCGTTTACCAGAGCTTTTGGGTTTGCTCTTGAACGAAAATGAACCCTACGAGAATCAATCCATCTTCAATCTGGCGTGTGAAATATCCAACGTCGCCGAAGATCTTGAGCTTTGTGGGGCAGTAGATGAACTCCGGTGGCGATCCAATGTTTTTGACGACCTGCGCAAAACCATGCGAATTGTACAAGTCGATGGCGGCAATGGTCTCAATGATGAAGGCACAACTGAGGCCATGTCAACCATCCGCCAAGGTGTTGAGCAATTTCGAAAAGAGCTCGATAACGATCAAAACCTTAAAAAAGATCATCTCAGTATCAAGATGGCTGAGCAGATCGACAAATACGGTGACAAGCTCTTTGCCGATCCAATAAAAGTGGATAGCCCCAAAGGGCCAATCACTATCTATCCCCAACGAACGAACAATATCCTCGAACAGTTCTTTCGAGGTGAAAGGCATGCGTACCGACGGAAAACGGGCAATAACACGATGAGTCGCACTTTACAGGCAATGTTGACTGACACTCCCTTGGTCAGAAACCTCGACAATCCCGACTATATGAAGATACTCCTTGACGGTAAAGAGAATCTTGAAGAACTGTTTTCACAATTGGATGCAACACATTTTTCCAATGCTGACGATTTGAATGCAAAGGCAGATCGTATACTACCAGGATTTCGAGCACTCATGAAACTTCCAAGTCTTCCTGATCAAATAGTTCGGTCACTTAAAAAACCCCGGAGGATGAGTAAATCCAACTGAATATTGTGACCATAGGGAAATTGGGTTCCGGCGAGATCTCCTGTGACCGGCGAAGTTCCTCAAGGCAGATCCGCATCGTGCGGTGGTCCAGGCCTGCTTCCCCGGACACGCCCCACCGCAAGTCGATCGCCTGGAACTGGAAGCCATTCGACTGACAAAGCTGCTCCAGCTTCGGAAAGACGTCGGCTTGCAGAGCGTTGCGCTCATGCCGCATATCGCTGAACGTCGAGCTGACAAAGACCCGAATGACCGGACGGAGACGGGTGCTGGATGGTGACTCTGTCATATGTGTTGCTCCCGAATCAGGTGCTTCAAATGGGGTTACATCTTGAAAAATTACCTATCGGTTCAGTCAGGGCCCTCATCAATCCTGGGCCTTCAGGGCGTCGAGGGCTACCTCGGCGATACGACTGAAATCACGTTCACCAAATGGTTTTTCGAACTCGGTTTCCAATAAGCGCAGGGCTGGGGGAATCTGGCACTGGTTTAAGGAACTGCAGGTGGGTACCCTGGTGCCTTCGGTCCATTGGCAGGTAGTCTTGCTCGCCACTCCAAGCCGGCCAACACCGGCCAGTGCATTGGAGCCTGTCGCCTTGATCACCGTGCTCAGGCTCTGGGTCGTCAGCCAAGCGGCAAAGTGGCAATGCAGCGGCTCCACCTCCGCCCAGTCGCCGGCCTCCAGGGTGACCTGGTGCCCGGTGCGCACCCCGCGCTCGTTCATGGGCTTGTGCCAGAGTTGCAGCCGGCCCTCCAGCACGCCGTAGATTTCCACTCACGGCATGCCGTGCACATGCACATCCTGTTTTTGTCTTTGGCGGTGAAGAAACTCCAGGTAAAGCCCAGCCCCTGCTTCTGGTACGGCAGATAGGGATCGGCCACCCGCAGGTTGAAGGCCCGGTCCCCGGCAGCCAGGATGGTGCGGATTTCCGTGCCGCGCACCAGTCGAACGCCGCCGGGCCGATGCCCGGACCAATGGCAGTCCTGCACATCCATGGACGCGGATTGGTAAACCCGATTTGCCAGATCTGCATACTGGCGCTGCAAATGTTCGGCAATGGCCAACACATTAGGTTCCTCTGCTTTTTCCAGAATCTCATCCAGGGTCCACCACATGGCATGCTCTTTTAACTCGGTCAATCTCATATGGGCCGAGGAAGCCAGTGACAGATCCACAGAATAGAGATACCATGTTCGTTTAATGCCTATATAGCGGCCGCAATCCCCCTGGCAGGGAATCATGGACAGCTCCATCTCCGGATAATAGCTGTCCGCAGGAAAACTCAGATCCTCTTCCATGGGTCGGACCAGGGCCGAATACAACCCTTCGCCGGGCCGGAATCGGGTGCTGGGGAAGCTGTAACGCCCCTGCTTTTCCATCAGCAGAAAACGGGGCGCAGGTTCTTCTGGAAACTGATGGCGGATCAGGCAGTACAACACCAAAGATGCGGAATAGCTGTGCTGTGAAGCATGCGTCATGGCGGTCCCCTTTTCTTGAATCAGTATTTGACCACTTTCAACCCAACAGGCTTGAGCATTTCCGGGATATCCGACACGGCATCAATATCTTTTTTTTTCTCATCGATACCAAGTATGTCCCAGGGCACCAGATCTGGGTGAATTTTCTCAGAATTGTTTCTTACTGGACCGTATTTCCACCCCTGTGCATATTTGCTCTCACACCATCGATCATGTTCCAGCATGGCAAGTTTGTCTATATCTTCTTCGCCGAGTTGATATACATGACCGCGAATCTCTGCTATTTCCACATCACAGCCGATCTGTTTCAGATGGGCCAGATACCGATCCACCTGCCACCTGTTTTGTTCACGATCCCCCTCATCGAGTTTTTCCCAAGATACAGCCGTTGTTGAGGTCTGATTTCGACTGCAATAATTTTGATGAACCATTTCCGCCAACTTTTCTCTTGCCGGCAGAAACAACGGTTCTTTTTCCTCTTCAGCATTCACCAGCAGATTGAACTCATGGGACAGGGTGTACATGTTCAGAAAATCAGTGGATGGAAGAGATGCCCGTATGAATCCGTGACTTGAACTGAGGGCGCTCACCTCGACAAGGGATGCCATGGATCGGGCGCCGTTTCTGTATATTGGAACTTTTAGAAATGCCCGCAGAACTCCGGAGTCGATATGAATCCGTTGATCCCTGTCAAGGAGCCAGTGAGCGCTTGCCCCCAGCGTTTTGGCCCGTTCTTCCAGAAAAATCCGGAGCATGACCGCCCGCCGAAGCAGACAGGCATAATCCTGATCCCCGGCCGGATCTGTGCCCATGATATCGATAAAGCCGCGCAACCGGCTAAGAAAATCAGGTCCTTTGGCCGCGATAAATTTTTTATCCGAGGATTGATCGGCAAACGCTTTGTAATCATGTTTGGTTCCGCCTGCGAACACAAAAACGGCTCGGCCGATGGGGTGAATATCGGAGCCGTCGTTAAAGAGCCCATCCTGCATAGGGGCCAGAAAATATTTCAGCCAGGCCAGTTCTTTCCCGTCATGAGTGGCGTCAAACTCATCGAAAAAAACCAGAGGCGTTTTCCCATCCCGGGTTTTATTATGAATTTGATGGAAAGCCCTGGAAAGCTCTGCCATGTCGCGGAATTCTGACAGGTTGAAGGTTAGGCTGTCCACTGCCTGGCCAAGAAGATGCTTGACTACCTGCTTGACCCCGAAGGATTTGCCGGAACCGGGTTTTCCAAACACCCCGATACACAAGGGCCTGTCCTGAACGCCCGCATCCCGGTATTCCCGGATAAGCCTCTGAATTGCCCGATAACTTTCGATTTCTGACAGGGTAACAGCGTTGAGTTTGCCGAAACGGGCGACAGGAATGTGTTTTTCAGCCGCTTTGATACCGGTTTTGACTATATCTACAGCCAGTTGTTCGATCTTTCGCAACCCCAGGGTGGAAATGACAGACCAGCAGGTTCCTGTCAATCCAAAGGAGATGGGCGGATAGGGTATATCAACGGTCAAAAAATTGTCGGACTGCTTTGCCAGTTTCATTGCTTCCGTCACCGGATGATACGGGTAATCCTCCTGTTCAAATCCATGGATCAGTAAGTTCCGCGCAGCAAAAAGCCCTCTTCCGGCAGCGATGATCATCAACTCGGTCAGTTCGGAACCCTCGGGAGGGTTTCCCTCGATGCAGGTGAAAGCTACAGCAGCCGTGAAAGCCGAGGTGAAGCCCACCATGCTGCCTTCGATCTGATCGTTAAGGTCATCTTCCGCCTGGATGGGGTCATAGACCAGGCAGGGGGAATACAAGGGGAGCCTGTTTTCCTTATCCGGCGGATTCAGAGAGCCGGGCGGCAGAATGAGCACCGCTTCAAGTCCCATGCGTACCAGAACCCAGCATGACGGAATCGATTCTTCTTTTGAAAAATGAACCTGTGTCGGGTTCTTTTGCAGATGCCGGATGATTTCCCAACTGGTTCTTTCCCATGATAGTCCCCGGCTGATGCCGGCATTTTCTGCCCGAAGGTCATTGACATCAATGATGACCACCAATGGGACATTGCCGGCCTGGCAGGTATCCTGAATGGATTGGAACAGGCCGCATGATGTTTCATTGTCCGCTTTACAGGCAGGCCCCAGTGGACGGAACAACTTGTAAATCACGGCCCTGGTGGTTTTGCCTATGGATTTTTTCAGGCGTTCTGCTATGACGTCCGATCCGCGAATGCCGTTGGCGGAATCATCCACAATGATGAGATCAAACGTTACATTTTGGGGTATCCGATCAAACAGATCCTCATATAGTCGGTTGAGACCTTTCTGTGTGTCATCCGGTCCGTTAAATCCACCGTTTTTCACCACACGCCAGCAAGGTTTTTGTTTATTCCCTTTTTCATAACAGCCGGCCTCAAGGAAAGACTGTATGAACGCATTTGTTTTTCCCTTGGTCAGGGCATTTTCAGCAGGGCCATACACATCAGCCCTGCTGCCGGCCATGGCTTTCAGCATTTTGGAGATAACCCAGGTGCCCCCCAGAACAGATTTGCGCCTGATACCCGGATACAGTTTCCAATTGGGGAATATCACGGGTTGATGGGGGCCATCGGGCCTGGTCTCCGGACGTCGCGGAAAATCAATCCAGTCAATGGCCACATCCCCACAGACCAGGATGCCGGGTTTTTGCCTTTCTGTCATATAATTTTTCCTTTCAGGCTGTTATCGACTTCATCATTTTTAAAATAAAAATGCTTTTCATCTATCTTGACTTTGAATAAATTTCAATAGATAAATTAAATTCAATTTTTTGGATTTTTGGAACAGACAGGTCATCCCTGACAGATTGAACGACTATACGTTTAAGGCTACAGGTATCCGATATTATGAAAATTCCGGCAAGGGCCAGCCGGCTGTCGCCCAGAGCCCCTCTGGCCACCCGATCACCAAGCAGCGCCACCGTGTCGTTGCCATCCACTGGATTACCCGTGATGGGCCCTTCCTGAAAAGCTTTGGCAGCCATGGCTCCGGACACCAAATCCGAGCGCATATCCTCCGATTCATCCTTTTGCTATCCTGCCTGAAATATGGTCTGCGCGAAGTCCTCGATGATTTTGGCGGTTTCTGGTGCCAGCGGATCGGCTAGTTGGGCCGGTCCACCGGACTGTCCAGTTGCTCCAGGGGCCTGGCGCAGCGACCGGTTTACGAAATCGTCGGCATGGTTAAGCCCCTTCAGCGTCGGAGTATTCGGTCCATCCAGGGGGCCCATTTCACCCCCTGTTATCGATGCAGAGTGGTAGATTCCCATTTTGACCGGCCCCATCTCAGCCGGAGACTGACCGGCCATATCGAATTCCTGATCAATGGCTGCCGCATTTTTCGGGGTGGGGGTCGGCCTATATTGAATCAATGCCTGGGAAATGGCCCTGACCCAGTTCATCCCCAGGTTGAGGGTTTTTTCAGTCCTATATCCACCAGCTCGGACAGAAAATGACGGCTGATCGCCGCCAAATCATTCAGGATGGCACGAGTGACAGGATGGATACCGTTCGGTTGCAAAGGACGACATGACATCGCCAAACAGGATAACAGCCTGTAGAATCTCATCCAGTGACTCAAACCACAGTGACTGCTCGCTGCAAATGAAGAGGTGGTAGATTTCCACGGTCGGCTGCGCACCCCGAAGATACAGATCGTGCAGCGTGAGCCGTGTCTGAACGGTTTCCATCACCCTGTGAACCATGCCTTTGTACAAAAGCGGAACGGTCTCAAGCACTGTGATTATCCGGCTTTCCATGTCCTGTAATACCGGCCGGGCCACTGCGCCGTTTTTCCCAGCCACACGCGCCACGGTGAATGCAATGAGCAGGTTCAGTTCAACCGGAGGGAGTGTAATAACAGCGGGCTGCAGCGGATCGTTGGCCGCCCCCTGGCCGCCATGAAGAATGGATTGCAGTTCGGAGTAAGTTCCGCAAAACAATACCGGTTTCCCGTTGCGGTTGATGGCGGCAAGAAGGGCCTTCATTTCATGCCCGATCTCATACGGATTGCTGGCCAGGTTCAACCGAAGAGCCGGCATCACTGCAATCTCAGGGGCTTTTTCTGATATTTCCATGATCGCCCTGGTCTGAATTACGGAAGGTTTTGGCCAGCCAAGCGAGTTTCCCCGGTTCATCAGAGCCCGCGCAATGCCGGCCAATGCAAAAGACTGCTCCATTTCATGCGGTAATGCCAGCGCCACTGTGATCCCGGCACCCAAAAAATCAGCAATATCCTGAAAACAGTTCCTAAGTTCGGATGAAAGACCGGAAAAATCCATGGTTGTCGACAAAACCGGTTCAAGCAAAGCAGAAACCGGTTGATAAGCATTCAACAGGCTGGGTTCGTTCAGTGGAACCGGTATCTGTTTTTGAAGAACGGCTGCGAATTCGTTGATTTTCAGCAGTTCTTCCTGAAGAGCCGCGGCCCGTGCAAAGCCCATGATGGCGGCCTGAACCGGCAGAACAGCCTTAAGCAAAACATGGTGGTCTCCTTCGGTCTGAGCCGGCAGAAGACGAATCCGGTTGTTCATTCCTGCCAGCCGGTCCCAGATATCAGAGACTGGAACCGACAGATGGGAAGGCCAGCGGGCCAATAATACCGTGATGTCCAGTTTACCGGAATCCTGCAACTCACCCGTAACTTCCAGTATCCCCAGTCGGCCCGGTGCTGGCTTTCTGCTGACAAAACGTCCTTCGGATGGACTTGCCGTGATTTCGAGCTGCAATGTCCTGGCACAAAAATCACTGATGTGTTTCAGGACCGAAGTTGAATCTGCGTTATTCCAGTTGGGTTTGCTCAATACATCCATGTTTTTCCCCCTGCGTCTTTTACTCGGGTGACCGACTGTGTTCAGCAAAATCCGGATCATTTTGGCGAAGCGGCGATCTATTGGTGAATTTGCTCTGTCATGTTCACCCAATAAGCAAAAAAAGTACCACGGGATTGAATACATATATCAATTTGATTTTATAGTAATTAATTGATTTTTTACGGTATAAAAAGAAAGAAATGTGATAATGAGTTTCTTCGAAGAGACGGGGTTGTGAGTTTGGATGAGAATGAATGTCGCAGGATGCGGCGATGAAGATTTAAAAGGATTGCGGTTTTTATTTATCGGGAAACAGGCAGGGTGCTTCGGACCCGCTTTCGATATACTGAAAACTCCTCACGTTGGTGGATTCAGCGGACGGTCGACAAAGACGACCCGCCAGTCCAGCACCTCATTCACCATGAGCTGAGCCGCCTTGGAGGTAGCTTTTTCAATTTTCTGCGAAAAAAGGATGTGTATATCGTTGTTCGTTTTTTCTTCCGGAGCAGCAGCCTTCTCTTTTAATTCCTTCAGATCCTTTTTTACCCGGGTCAGATCTTCCATTTTCAACTTAGTCAGACTCTCTATCATGGACTTGGACCGCTTGGCTATTCGCAGAAATTCCCCCTGGTTGTTGATACCGGCCGTGGCGGCCCCCAGGGCAGGCAGAAAGCCACAAAGAAAAGTTAGAATCCATAACCAGGGTTTTGGAAAAACCAAAGTGAAAAAAAGGGCCGGTAACAGATGACATATACAGGCAATCAATGTGGCTGCAACAAGAATGAGACCAAAGCCGTGAAGTCGTTTTTCAATCACCATACACCGGTCGGAATTGGATTTATGGTAATCAATCTGCTCATCGATCAAGTCAGATATGGTTGACAGAGCCTCCTCAAGATGTGAAACAGTCACTTTCACATTCGGTGGTCCCATATCCCGTTCCACTGCCCGGACATACCAGGAAGCCCATGAAGTGGCGGGATGTCCATAGGTACGTAAATGAGCCGCAGGTTCAGGAAACGGGCGGCCGCCCCCCAGTGGGGCCACCAGACGAAGATGCCGCACCAGTTCTGCTGCAAGACGATAGTCGATCCAACGTTCATGCCAACCGCGGATACGACCCCTTATTACCAGCACCAGAATGATAAAAATAGTGAACAACTCCAGTTCAATGCAGGCGGTTTCACCCCAATGGTGGATACCGGCCTGCCAGCCTGCTGCAACAGGCAACAAGGCCAACCCCACCGCCATGGCAGCCAGAAAATATACCAGGATAAAAGCGCTGCGATACGCATTGGAGTAATAGACCGCCAGTTTATCCGGCCATGCGTAATACGGGCGTAGATGATCCACGATGCGTTGAATGGGCGTTGAACTTTTCCGCGGCCATGATTTTTCCACATCCGTTTCAAATTCCGGAATCCGGAATGCAGGCCAGTTCAACTTGCGTTTAAAAGGCTTTTTGGTTGGTTTTTGCTGTTCTGATGTCCGATCATGTTTCTCGTTTAGCGCTATAGCTTTCACTCTTCCGAAAAGTTCGCGGAACATCCACCAAATTATGACCGGACTCACACGCGGTTTCTTTTCCTCATAAAAACAAAATATTGTGGAAGACCGTTTCTGAAATAGCGATTTCAATCCGGTTGATGCATGGGTATCGGTTGACGCATCTTCAGGCAAATCGATCAGGCTATTCACCTTTTCAACCAGCTTGTCATCTTCCTCTTCCGGAGGTGGCAGCACCTCCTGGTTTTTGTTATTTTCAAAAGGTGTTTCCAGCAGCTTCCAGTGATGCGGCGGTCTGGCATCCACCCAAACAACGGGCAAATGCAGTTGAAGAGCAATATCCAGAAAACGCTCTGTGTTTCCCGGATTCGCCTGCCATTGTCCATCCCAAACTACGATCAGCAAATCGGATTGATTCAGGAGAACTTTTCCTGCGGCGGAAAAGGATTCAGACTCCTTTTCTGAAACGCCATCCAGAATAAACTGTATTTGTTCTCGTTGTTCAAGTGGTTTTCCGGTTGTGCTGGGATCGTTCGGTTCTGATACAGATGAATCGAATGGCAGGATTCCGCAAAATTCATACCCCAGCTGGGATGCCACCGCTGAAAAGAGTTGATCCGCCCCATGCGACTGCATGGAAACCGCCCGTAATACCGGTTTCTGATCATTGTACAGATTCTTGCCGTTTGGGGATTGACGGAATTGGTCTGACACAAAAGATTGGATGATACTAAGGACCTGACATAAAGATTCGGCCAAAGCTGAATCATCCTCAAGGTGGAGGCGTTCTTTTTGATGGCCGATAATGCCTACCCGAAGTGCCAGGCGCGGGCGCCAGGGTGAATTGGCAGGATCACTCATGATCATTTTTTCCCCAGTAGAGGTCTCTATCCGATTCGATATCATTCCTTCATGGTTTTTCCATACAACCTCTCATAGAGGTAATAAATTGAATTCCGATACAAGACAAGAATATTCTAATGTTTGCTATCAAATTGCGGATACGGTAGATTTTCGGTTGAAATGATGTCTATGGACCTTTACCGAATCCACCGACTTGATGTTACAGGTGGTCGGCCGTAAAGAAGGCTTCACCTGTAACTTTACAGTCATATCCATATTTGATGATTCCTTCTGCTTTTCCCGGGCTGATAAACAAACCGGAAATGGCATAGGCATCGGTAGGGCAATCGGTTCCGCCGATTTCCCCATGGATGTGGAAAAATGCGCCCTGGTTTATTGTAATGGCATCATATCGATAGCAGTCCCTCGAGAAATAAACATAAGATTGACCGCTCCCGACATCTTTGATCACGCTAAAGCAGCCTGGCTGATTGAACGTATAACTCCCGGACTGTGCTTCGATACCGGTTGTGGCGGGTTCAGGAATATCCCACCCTTCGTCTGTATTGCCGCATCCTGACATCACTCCGGTTATGCACATCAGCATGATCGCTGCGACCAGATGGAAAAATTGTTTTCTGCGAACCTCCTTATTGGTTAAAATGCTTTATGATAAAGATCTGAATGTGAAAAAAATTCTGATGGTCCAGAAATGCAAAAAGAATGCCGGATAGAAAAATCGGCTATCAATCAGAAAATGACGCATTTATCCGGGGTATGATGGGTTGGTTGTCGAGTTTGGCCGGTCTGATCAAAAATGTTGAGTTCCAAACTCAAACCAAATCTGATGGCTGAATGAAAATCCGTTTCCGATAAACTGGATGGCTTTCTTTGCTAAAAATTAATTTTTATGATTTTGGCAAAAGCCAGGCTGCACGGCACACAATTCCAGTCAGAAGAGATATCCGGGTGAACAAAGAAATAAATGGCAAGATTATTGCTAATCGTTTTAATAACAGATATTGGATCATATTCTCGAGAAGCTGCAATCTTTATCTGTCCGGATGATCCAGCGGATTATGAATGGTGATTGGAATTCTAAAAGAAGAAAGAAGGGACAAGAACGGATGAAAACAGTATTTTTAGGCGGGACCTGTAATGAATCAAAATGGAGAGAAAGACTGATTCCACTTCTGAAAATCGGCTACTTCAATCCGGTTGTCCCTCACTGGGATGATGATGCTGCTGCCAAAGAGATTGCGGTCCGGCAGAAAACGGATTTCTGTCTGTATGTCATAAGCCCGAAAATGACCGGTTTTTACAGTGTGGCCGAAGTGGTGGACGACAGCAATAAACAGCCGAACAAAACCGTGTTTTGTTTTGTAACCGAAGAAGACGGAATGGCATTCACCCCACATCAATTGAAAAGCCTGGAGCAGATAGGCAAGATGGTTGTCTCAAACGGTGCTGCCTGGTTGAAAGACCTGGAGGATGTTGCCCGGTATCTCAATACCTATTGCTGATTCGAAGTCAGCTTACATTGAAAATGATTTATGAATTTTGGCCGGTTTATAAAATCATGGTGTAACTCAAAGCATCAATATCCTCTCTTCGTTGATATTGGGTCGGATGGCATGCTCAGATGCATACGGGTACTCATCACATTTGACTTCATTTAAAGGGCGCATCCTTCCCTTTTTTTTCAGGGATGTTTATCGAGATTGTGCCTATTCACAAAAAAAAGGAGGAAATGATGATACGAAATATTCAGGCTATGATTCTATTGTTTGTGTTCAGCGGAGAAGCACTGGCTGCCGATTGGCAGGTGACTCTCAATGGGAATATTGCTGAAATAGCATACGGCAGCGGCGGGGAATATCCGCAGTACGGCGCGCTGCATTTATCCAGTTCATATTTCAGGTTGATCCCGGACCGGGATTCCGGATGGGGCACCTCAATGATCCTAAGTCCCAGCTACTGGAGCGGAGGCACATATTATCAGGGTGCAGTGGTAACAAACCTGGATTGGGCAACCTATGGAGATGATCTGGTGCTGTATGTCACCGGACAGACGAATGGCGGGCTGGGATATGCCGGCCAGTTGACAATAGCCCCGCCGGCCAATGGAGTGATCTCGGCTTATGTGGATATCTATCCGACAGGCATCGCTGTGATCGATGTCAAGCCAGGAGAGGCATTTAAACCGGTTATGCTCAGTTCCATGCATGTTTCCGACACGCTGTGGGATTGCAGGATGGCCTTTGCAGGTTTTTCCAGGTTCCCGATTCCGGTGGAAGGCTGGATTATCAATCCACCGGTCAGTGCCGAAATTTTCGGACTGAAAGGCGGTGATTCCCAGTGGAAGGCCAACGCCCCCACCGTCATCTTCAGAATGCAGTCACCCCGTTCCTTACAGGTAACAGGATGGGTGACGCGCTCAGGAGATCCGAATGATGATAACGTCGGTTTATGGTGCACTTCGGACACGATTCTGAGCGAATGGCAATATACCGTGGTTGCCTTTACCCCTCGCATCAAAGAGCACCTGTCGGATACCGGCGGAAGAATTTATGATAATTAGCGGACCGCCTTTGGCACTCCGCTTAGCTCGTGAATAAAAATTTCTGGGTATGCATATGATGCAAGTGACCTCTATAGGTTGTGGTCATCCCATTAGTCATATATTGCCCCTGAGCAAGATTTCCGGCTGTGGAATTCTTTTATCGTCAATGGTTCAGTCGCCTGTTGTAGCAAACGGTAAAACAATTTTCCACGAGAGTGGGACCTTCTGCGATTAAAGCGAAATGTATATTCATCCAAATAATAATCCAAATGAATAGGACGTACTGCGCCTTGATATGTTCCCAACAACCATCGCTTAAGCAAAGATGCAACCAAGTGAACTTTCGGAAGCAGATTGATACCGACATCGGGCACGGGGCTAATAACTTCATGAATGTATCCCAATTTTCCGATTCCATTGTAACCTTGCCATGCATCTGTTTGTACAATGCTCCCCGGCTCTATATTCTTTTGAATAGCATCCTCCAAGCTTTTTCCAGTAGCGTCAGGAACTCGTTGAAGACGAATTCTTCCAAGCTTACAACCTTTTTTTTGAGCTGCTATTACAACGAGCTCTTTATCCGCAGCGACACTACCCCCCGACGTCCGAGCTGAGCCACCATTGTGGCACAAGTCCGGGCGGCATCCTCATACGGCACCAGCCTCAGATGTTGCCGCTCCACTCCGGGAACCGGGAAGAGACGGTCGAGAACCGGTGCAAATCCATCTGGCGGGGTTAGGAACAAGCACTTGCGCCACAACTCTGCGCCTAGGATGTGCCGACCCTCGCGAAGGACGCCGGTCGTCTCCGCAGCCGCGTCGATGACTATGATTGGCGCAATCTCCATCAGCCCGGTGATCACTAGCCACCAGTCGTCTTCGTTTGTTGTCCGGAAGCAGTCGAGACTCACTTCGCTGGCCAGACTCGTGTCCCAAGGCACATCGACATCGAGAAGGCTCACAACGCGAAGGGGGCTCAATCTGCGCTTGATGGCGCGCTGGCGCCGAATGCTGGAGTGGGTCGATGTTCCGAGAACCAAGACAACCGGCACCGTGGTTGTGCGGACACCCATCCACGCGATAAGGATGAAGGGAGCTACGGTCACTACAATACCTATCCACTCTCTCGCCGCGATGGTGACAACAATGGCACCGATGCCAGCATAGAGCAGTGTCATGCGGGTGAGTTTCAGCCCATCACCCTGGCGTGAGACTTCAAGCAATCTTCGTAGGGTTTCGTGTGCCTCAGAGGGCAGCGGACCCAACACCATCCGCGAGCGCAACCATATATGCGCTGCGAGCACTCCATACGGGCAAGCGACCACAGAAGTCGCCGCTGCGGTCGCGGTCCAGAGAATCTCAGCAAGCACTATCGTCCTCCTTGGACATCGTTCCACATCCTGACCCGTACGAGATGCGCTTGATCTCCACATCAAGGGAGTTGATCAATTCACGCTTCTCTTCTGCCGATGTCGCCGCCTCGATGCGCTTGCGAGTGTCGTCCCACGCATTGGTGATCACCGCGCACTGTCTTTGTGTGAACGAACGCTGGCGGACGCTCTCAATCAGAGCCTCAAGGACGCCCCGACGTGCGCCGCTTGCGCGTTCTTTCATTCTGATGAAGAAGCCATCGTTTGGATTCGAGCCCCGGAGTCCCATACTGTGACGCATCAAAGCACGTGCCAACCAGCCAACGACAAGGCCTGTGGCCGCCCCAGGCCAACCTCCCAGCACTCCCCCCAGGACTGGGAACAGTATAAGAAGCACGGACGAGACAACTTGAAGATGCAGAAACAGGCGGTCTCCTCTACGTTCGGCGTCAGTCAACTGGCGTGGCATCCGCTCGATACCGTCCGACAGATGTGTTTGATGCTCGGCTTTCGTCCGCAACGCACTGCTTGCCATCGACGCCCATGGTTTCGTGGGCTGACTCACGGCCTCTCCAGAAGCAATGTAATCCGATAGGTCTGCGTCATCGGTAGCCAGTTCTGCACGAACGAGGGAGCGCATTGTGGGCGACTTGATGACACCGAATGCGAGTTGAGCGGTCTCAACCCGGGGAAAATTGCGAAGAGCACATGCAATCCAGCGTGCGGCCTTCTGGCCTCCCTCATTCTCCATCGCGACCATGATTTGTCCTATGGGCGGATAGCCAAGTCTTGGCTCAAACTGCTCAGTGAGCTCGACCGCAACGAAATACGCCACCTCGGGCGTGTGGTTGCTCAAGAGATTGCGGGCAACATCCGAGTATTCCGAAGCAGAGCGCTTCTTCCGCGTCAGCTCGAAGCGCTGTGCCAGCGCAGTCGCTTCGCGAGTGGTGTCCACGCTTCCCGCAGCTGAGTCTCTGGTCGCACGCTCAAAGAGGCGCGTCTGTGATGCCTCGTACCGTGGCTGTAGGTCATGCATATGGAAACAACCTTCTCAGATCAGGCGGCATCACCGCACCAGATAGGTTCGCTCGGACCACTGCCGTGCACTGCATTCGCAAGGTTCGCGGCTGTCGCTGCAATCGTAGCAAGTAAGCCTGCCACATGCTCGACACTGGTAACAGCCCTGGGTGCGCGTCATGAAATCTGACGTCCTCATCATGCCTTGGACCAGTGTCATCGGTCTGCCACACCGGGCGCAGCGGTTGCCACGGTTGCCAAGTAACTTTCTGAGTATTCCCATCGTGATCTCCTCTCTCCGTAGCCATTGCTGCCGAATCGCGGCGCTGACCCGTGGAACGAAGCTTGCTGGCGCCGAAGGCGCATGCAAGCGAGGGCCATCGGGTCAAGCGCCTTGTTCCGGCGCAAGGCGACGGGGCAAGGCGCTTGACGAAGTCAGCGCCGCGATTCCACGCGACGCAGTCGCCGGGAACGACGCAGATCTCGGGCGGCGAAGCCGTACCGAGCATCTGCTGGTTGGGTCACATCTGGTCAACACCGCGCATTTCATCAGCGAGCCTGCACGTTTTCACCGCTCCACTGCGGTTCAAACAATTGGCGAATGACGAGCCCTGCCCCTGAACCATCATGCTGCCGATGTTTACTTACCAATACAATGACGTTCCGCCCTATGGAACATTCCAGCGAAGTGATGACACAAGGCGGTCCATGAGATGCACATGACGACAGTATTCCGAAAAGGGCCCTCCAAACCGAAACGTGAACGCCAACTCTATACCATCGTCACCACTTGGATCCGGCAACACTATCGAGTATCGGCGAGTCCAAGCGCCGTGATAGAAGTACGTTAGCGCCAAATGGCTATACCCTGCCAAGAACACCAAGTGGACGCCGACGCAACGAGTGCCTGAGGACCGGAAGTAGTCATTGGCGAACTTGATGTTCTCATTGTAACTTTTTCGCTCATCAATTGGTGCATCGCTTTGCACCCTTGGTGCTGCACAGCCACGACCAATTATCACGTTGCCAACGAGGCGATGGGTTTTGACACAGCACCGGAACGATGGCCCACTCACACCATAGACGTGTCTTTGCCCGTTGAAATATCTGACATACTCTTGTCCACCAGCATCCCAAAGCTGCCAGCCCCCAATAGCCACTGTCCAGCATAGATCCTCGTAACGAAGCACAGCACTCTGTTGGCTTTCTGTCGGTTTCGGATCTGCGGGCAAGTTCGCAGGCAACCCCATCATGTGATACAGCCTCCTCACAACCTCATCGACACTGCCCGCGTAATCGAAACTGAGCGCAACACTTGCAAGTCCAGGACACTGCTCACGAGGCATGGGCTCGCTAGGAATCATCACCTCCATCATCCGCTCTGGACCGCAACCATGTGGCTCTATCAGTTGGAGAAGCTCGCCACGACAGTAATCTGACCCAGCATAGCGGTTGTTGGTGAAGCAAATACCGTATCGCGAGGACCAAATACCGTGTTTGATATCCTCTTCAAAGTACTCCCTATCATCAAGCCCTATTAAGTACTCGGCAAACCACACCGTCAGGCCGCTGGCGATGAGCAAATCCGCAACCTGTCGCACAACACCGATGTCTTCGCTCTTGTAGCTCAAAAACACATCGATGTCCTTGCCATGGGCTCGCTGTTCTTTATGGGCCAATCGCCGATCTTCACCGATCTGATCATAAGGTGTTCTCTTCCAGACCGTGGATTGTCGCATGCGAAGCCAGGTAAGCACCGCATATATCATGAGAAACCACCCAAAACCAGTCACGGCATATAGGCGCCACTCAGCTTGGCGTGACAGGAGATACAGTGTTAAGACGGTCACTACAGCATATGCGCAGAACAGAAAGGAGAGTCGGTGCCTTCTAAGCGGTATTGATAACAGGAACAATCCTATGGCGAACGTTATGACGATGGCGAACGACGCCATATCGTTATGGAATCCCTTAACCGTACTTGCTTTGTCAACCGGGAGATGCCCGAAAGAGTGAGGCACTGCCGCACCCACACTCGCCGAGACGTTCCCAATGTGACCAAGGAAGTACGTGGCTGCAACAATCCCTGGCCCCAACAACGTCAGGAGGACTGTTGCTAACACT
>Ga0351891_1134_pt1 | contig 26536 bp, 19 predicted proteins | sample TotcelFGM3001K13_FD_206768 | JGI IMG/M metagenome (GOLD analysis project Ga0351891, IMG submission 206768) | Enriched cells from coal bed in the Powder River Basin, Montana, United States - Total cells FGM rep3 HSBNCT.FGM.300.1.K13 ... | reverse complement strand
GGCGATCCCACTCCCCATGTCGTGACCGCTTCCGCCGAGGTACGTGGCCCAGGCCAAGTCGGGATCAATCACGAGCGGCGCGCCGGCGTCGTACTGGCCAGTGATGTCGAATGTGTATGTCCACTCGTCCAAGAGCACAAACCGTCCGGCGACCTCGACCTCGTGCCCATCGATCATCTGGTAGATGTAAGGTGCAGCGTCCGTCAGAATGCCCCACTCGTCGCCCAGATCAATCAGCAGCGAACCGTCATCGGCTAATGACAGACTCTCAATGCCGTCGTACCGCACCACAATCTGCGACCAGTCGGCCCCTGGCGCCACATGGAACTCGTACTTCAAGCTGCTGCGCAGGCCCCATGTGTGCAGATCGATGCCGTCGTACAGGTCTTCGTAGGCGACGATCTCGTAGCTGGGCACCTCGCTTCGCCAATTCGCCTGATCGCCCACGAAGTAATTGAAAATGGTCTCCGATTGCTGCAATCCAACTGGCGCCACCTGAGCGGCACCGACGAACGAGGCGGCAAAGGTGAGTGTCTCGGTGCGATACTGGTCCACATCGAACGGAACTGGACGACCTCCCGGAAATGAGCCCGGCCAACCATCACCCGGAAAATCCGCATCCGGGTCAAATACCCCCTCATCGTAGCCCGAGTCGTCTTCGATCACCTCCCGGCGAACAACTTGAAACACCGGCCCCGTATCGGTCATTGCGACGTTCACGCCGTTGCCGTTATGCAGAAACCGCACCGACTCGTCGGCCCACTGCCCTTGGTTCTGCACAAACAAGGCAGGCGAAGTGCTGAACAGCTCAATCTGCGGCGAAGCAACCGACAGGACTCGTCGATCCTCCAAGTGCTCCACCAGGAGCCGTCGCTGAAAGACGCGGCGATCAGGAATACCAGTTCCCAGACTGCGACGACGCCCACATCGACGAAGGTTGCTGAGGACATCGTGACGCATCTTTATTCCCCCGTTCGAAGGTTCACGGAAGTCAGCCAGGATTTCGGCCGTCCAGTGCTCGCGACATGGAAATGCGAATCAGTATTGTTGTTGTATGCCATCCCCTGTCAACAGGGTTGGTCCGTTGGCTTTCGGAAAAACTGGCCGGCCCCGGACAATTCGCCTTCGGCCAGCATACATAACCTGATAGGCGATGCCGCGTGGCGTCGCGACTTTGGGAACCCTTCCGGTGCCGCCGAAACATGCCCACATCCATCACGTCCCCGTTCTCCAAGCTGACTCCCGTCCAGCGTCGCCAGCAACTGGCGGAAATCCTCGCCCACGGCGTGCTTCGCCTAGCCCGACAGGAAGAGGTGACAGCCACCAAATTTGACCAAGCTGGGAGGTTTAGGTATAAGTCGTGAATGCCTCGATCAAGAAGACATGCGCCGGGTGGAATGGTTTTCCACGTGCTAAATCACCGAGTCGGACGGCGAGACCTCTTCGGGAAGCATGAAGATTTCTTGGCGTTCGAGCGGGTGATGCAGGAAACGTTGCGCGTTCGACCGATGCGAGTTTGCGCGTATTGCCTGCTCTGAAACCATTGGCACTTTGTCCTTTGGCCAGAACGCGACGGCGATCTGGCAGCGTTCATGCAGCAACTCACTAACACGCACGTCAAGCGTTGGAAGGAGCATCGCCACGAGACGGGATACGGGCATCTGTATCAGGGACGGTACAAGTCGTTCCCCGTACAGACGGAAGACTATTTCTACCGCGTGATTCGTTACGTCGAGCGAAACGCGCTGCGCGCGAAACTTGTCGAGCGCGCGGAGTTATGGCGATGGTCGAGTTTGAGATGCCTGGGCCGTGAGGACAGCCCTCCGGCAGTCCTATCCGCATGGCCTTTGCCACGGCCCGCGAATTGGGTTGACATCGTGAACGAGCCGCAAACAGAACCGGAACTGGCAGCGTTGCGTCGTTGTGTCAACCGCGGCACGCCATACGGCGACGACAGCTGGATCGCCACCACGTCCCGTCAGCTCGGCCTTGAGTCAACGCTACGCCCGCGCGGACGCCCCCAGAAGGAAACCGAGCACAAGGGAACATAGTTTGCGCAATCGGCCGATGTTGCCTAGACTTGGTGACTGTCCCCTCTTTTCAGCGATTCCCGTTGGGTCGCGGTTAAACGAGCCAATGCCAACCGCGTGCGGTATAACTCGCGATTTTGGCTCGGTTCGTGGTTGAATCCTGTGTCGCGTCCGCGTATTATGCACCGCCGTGTTTGGTGGTAAGGTCAACGTTTGACGGAACATCGTGTCGTCGCGGTTGGACGGCCGGGAACGATAGGGCGAGGGGTTGTGAGTGGTAGAGCGTGGTGGGGGATGCTCGGTATAGCAGCTGCCTTGGGCGTGCTGGGGGGCCTGTGGTACGCCCTCTCTCCGGGCGGTCACGAACGGGACCGTGTGAAAGCAGCGTCCGCTGGCGCGACGCTACGAGACCAGCCGTTCCGACTGCCGCGGCAGCCGCCGAGCGGCCGCGACGCCGTTCCGCTGCCTGGTGCCGCCTCCGAGATTCGGTTTCAGGACGTTACGGGGCAATCCGGGATTACGTTCGAGGCCCGAGACGGCAGCAGCGGGCGGCATTTCACGCCCGAGACGATGTCGGCCGGCGTCGCCACATTTGATTACGACGGCGACGGGTTGATCGACATCTACTTTCCCAACGGAGCGGCGCTGCCGGGCGTCACGTACGACCCGCCGCCACGGCACGCGTTGTACAAGAACTTGGGCGATTGGCGATTCGAGGACGTTTCCGAACAGTCCGGTTTGCTGTGTACGGCGTTCGGCTTGGGAATCGCCGTCGCCGATTACGACAACGACGGCTTTCCGGATATCTACTTGAATAACTTCGGTCCCAACGTTTTGTACCGCAACAACGGCGATGGGACGTTCACCGACGTGACCGGCCGCGGCGGGGTTGCCGGAATCACACCGAGCGGCGATTTGGACAAGAAAGTCGGGGCTGGAGCGTGTTTCCTCGACCTGACCGGCAACGGCTGCTTGGACCTGTTCGCCGGCAATTATATCGAGATCGAATTGGCCACGTACATCACGCCGATGAAAGGCCAATATGCGTTTTATCCGACGCCCATGGCGTACCAGCCCGTCCCCAGCACCTTGTACCAGAACTTGGGCGACGGGGCGTTTGCGGATGTCAGCGCGGCATCCGGTGTGATGGACTGCAAGGGCCGTTGTATGGGTGCGATCGCCTGTGACTACGACCACGACGGGGACGCCGACCTGTTCGTCTGCAACGATGTCATGGAGAATTTCTTGCTGCGAAACGACGGACAGGGGAGATTCAGCCAAGTTGGGTTCGTGGCCGGGGTGGCGATGAGTCCCAACGCCGAGATGGTGGCGAACATGGCCGTCGACGCCGCCGATTACAACAACGACGGCTGGCTCGATTTCTTTACCACCAATTACGACCGGCAGTACCCCTTGCTGTTGCGCAATCTGCACGACGGAATGTTCAGCAACGAGACCTTGGCGGCCAATGCGGGCCGGAGCACCTTTGCTTTGGTCAAATGGGGCTGCGGTTTTGTGGACTTTGACAACGACACCCACCAGGACATCTACATCGCCAACGGGCACACCGACGACAATGTCGCATTTGTCGAACCCGGTGCCACGTACCGTTGCCACGACGTGGTGCTGTGGAACAAGGGGCAGGAGCGATTCGTCGATGTGTCCCAATCGTGCGGCATCCGCGCGCTGCCGCCGCAGGCATCCCGCGGGGTGGCCTTTGACGATCTGGATAACGACGGGGACGTAGACGTCGTGGTGTTCAATTCGCGCGAGCGGCCCACGCTGTTGCGCAACCTGCGGAACGAACAGGGCCGCCCGAACGATTGGCTCCAGGTACAGCTGCGCGGCGTACAAGCCAATCGCGACGGCGTGGGGGCACAGGTCCGAGTCGCAGTGGGAAACGTAACGCAGGTACGCGAGATCCACAGCGGCCGAGGATACCAAAGCCACTGGGGCTCGCGTCTGCATTTCGGCTTGGGACCGCAATCGCCGGTCGCGCGGATCGAAGTCCGCTGGCTCGGCGGGGGCGTGCAAGTCCTGGAGAACGTCGCGGTCAATCAGTTGCTGACGATCACCGAAGCGATTCGCTAAAGCGGGACCAGTCCGACATGCTGTCGGAATCCTCGCGCCTGGCGGGTCCACTGTTCAGGAAGAGATCACGATATGCCTTGGCTTGCTGACGACGAACCGTTGACGCAGGAAGAGTTGCCGCAGTACCGAGCGCGACGGCGGCGATTGCTGGTCGTGATCGGAATGGCGGTTTGTCTGTTGGCCGCCTGGGTTGGCTACTGGAGCCTTGTCGCGCATCGCGTCCGCGTTTTGCGGGCGGCCTGTACCGCGGCCCGCGATGCGGCGCAGTGGGCCGAATTGGAAGCGCTCGCCCAACGCTGGATCCGCTGGCAACCCGCCAGAGCGATGCCGTGGCTGTTCGCGGCAGACGCCGCCCAACAGTTGGGGGACATGCAGCGAGCGGCCGAGTATCTGCGGCAGGTTCCTGATGGCGACCCGCGCACGCCCGAGGCGCTGCTGCAGTTGAGCGATCTGTTGTTCGGCTCGCTGCATCGTCCTTTGGAAGCCGCGGCGGTGTGCGAGCGCATTTTAGCGCAGGATGCATGGAACATCGAAGCTCGGCGGCGGCTGATTTTCATTTACGGCGTGACGCTTCAGCGTCGTCCGATGATGCTCCAGGCGCGGGAGGCCATCGATTTGGGCAGCGAGCTACCGGAGACCTACATCTACCTGGTCGGGACGGATTGGATCACGTTTTCCAATGCCTACGAGTTGAACACGCAGTGGCTGCAGGCCGATCCCGGCAACGAGTTGTTCCTCGTGTCGCAGACCATCCATTTCGCGGGCATGAGCAGTGAGGAAGAAAAACCCGGCGAGCCGGACCCGTCGGCCACGCCCCGGCGGGTGGCCCAGGAGCAGATGCTCCACCAGGTCTTTGAGCGGTTTCCGCAGAATCTGGAGTTGTTGGCTCATTTCTTGCGCGAGGGCTGTACCAACGGCGACGTGCAAGGCGTGGCGGAGTTGCTGGCGAGAGCACCGCCGGAGGCGGTCGAGGACAATCGATTTTGGCGATTCAAAGGCTGGCTGCACGCGGCCACGGGAGAATTTGGGCCTGCCAAGGCGGCTTATCTGCAAGCCCTAAAACACAATCCTTTCGATTGGCGCAGTCAGTATGAACTGGCAGACGTCTTGCGGCGAACCCGGCAAACCGAGGACGTCGACAAATGGGCGACACTTGCCGTGGAGGGCCGAGCGTTGTGGCGGGAGATCCTGGAATTGCCCGATGTGCAATCCGCTCCGCCCGCCCTGATGGAACGAATCGCCAAGTACGCTCGGGCCTGCGGAGACAATCGGGTCGCGGACTGCCTTGAATACCGCTTGGCTGCGACGAAGTGAGGGCGGCCAACCAGGGTTGCGGGGCATTCCCCTTTTTTTCTAAACAGGGATTGTTAAATCTATTGACTTTGTTGGAAGATCGGATAGTTTGAACGTTTAAGATTCTGAGAAGGACATCTATTCAAGCTGCTTCAGAGAGGACAGAACATGGCCAAATGCGGGTTGGTTTCTCGGTTTGCGGTGTACGGACTTAGCATCGCGATCCTTTCCATCTTGGCCGCAGGTTGTGGATCGTCAGGCCCCACCACGCATCCGGTTGTCGGCAAGGTGACAATTGGCGGCCAACCGGCTACGGATCTGCGGGTTGACTTCTATCCCGTGGAACCAGCCAATCAGATGGCCAGCGGCACCGTGGGGCCGGATGGGAGTTACACGCTGTTCACCGGCGGTATCGGGAAGCAGGGCGCGATGGCGGGAAAGTACAAGGTTGTGCTGGCATCCACCGCCGCCACCACCGACACATCGTACATGGATTCGGGCAGTTCTGGCCCTCCCGCTCCGAAGGAAGACGCCGTGCCCAAGGAGTATACGGACGCGGCGACGACACCCAAGGAAGTTGAAGTCACGGCCGGAAGCAACACGATAGATATTCAGATCTGACGGCGTTCGTCGGACGTTAACGTTCCGGTGATTATGCCTTTTGTCTGCTGTCTGTGGTTTTCTTTCCGAAGCCTTCAGGTGTTGTCATTGCGTTTTCAGTTCTCTTCAGTTGAATCGGAGTAGAATCATGTCACGAGTATCGCATCGTCGCCGCGCCCCGCGATGGGGGTTTACGTTGGTCGAGTTATTGGTTGTCATCGCCATTATCGGCATTCTGGTGGCGTTGCTGCTGCCGGCCATTCAAGCCGCGCGGGAAGCCGCCCGGCGAAGCCAGTGCGCGAATAATCTGAAGCAGCTTGGTGTTGCCTTGCACAACTACCACGACATCCACCAACGATTGTGTTGGAACTACGATTCCGGCGATGGAACGTATCCAGGGCAGCCACGAGGACAGTGGAACCAGCTGTCATGGATTGTCAAAGCATTGCCGTACATGGAACAGCAGGGTTTGCACGACCAGATCGTCCTCAATGGAACGAACCTCATGTGTCGGGTCGACAACACCGATGTTGCGCGAACGCCGTTGAGTACCGTGATGTGCCCGTCTTGCGCACACGAACCCGTATTGAACGACCAGCGTCCAGGGTATCGCTGGAATGCGGGCACGGCGGCTGGACCGGTGCATAATAACGGAGATCGGGCAACCGCCGCGCGCACCGACTACGTTGGCAACCTGGGACATATCTGGGCCGGCTGGAAGGATTGCGGGAACGTGCCGCAGTTTCCGCACCCGCAGAATCTCTTCACGGTGAATCAAGGCACGCCCTGGGTCAACGGCGAAGCCCTTGGCGAGCAGGTTAACTGCAATGGCGTCTTCCGTTTCATGGGTTCGGTCCGTTTGGCCGACATCACCGATGGGACGAGCAAGACGATCGCCGTTTTCGAGGACATGCATTTCCGGGGAGGCCAAGGCGCCACATTCGACACCAGACCTCTTGACGATGCCGCCTGGATGAGTCCGCTGGCTGCCGTCAATTCGCTTCGGAATCCCATGAACAACAGGAATCCGGCGTGGCTGCAGAACGCCGACGACCGGCGCTGCCACGGCTGGAGCAGTTTCCACCCGGGCGGAGCACACGCCTTGCTGTCGGATGCCAGCGTGCATTTCTTCAGTCAAGACATCGACCACGTGCTTCGCTATGCCCTGGCCGTCCGCAACGACGGATTACCGGTAGAGGGTTTTTGATCGCCACTCGGGCTTGAGGAACGAGGGCGGTGCAGGCGTCTGAGCGTCTGACCTGCCCGGCTCATGAAGACGATCCTCCGCATCTCTGGCGTGGTGATTGTGCTGGCCGCCATCTGCGTAGCGATCATGATGGCGGCCGGGCTTCCCGGGAGGATGGGATGCCGGGAAACGGACGCTCACAAGTCCCAGCCCGCCCATTCCAATCCATTCGATATGCGGTTGAAGATCCCCCGCGATAGGTCTTCGGCTGTCCCCGTCGCCTCCGAGAGGACGATCGAACGGTTCTGCAGCACGTGCCACGTGCTGCCGCCCGCGGATTGCGAGCCGCGGTCGCTGTGGGCAGAGAAGATCCAAGAGATGTTCGCCTACGCGGGTTCGGGTCAGGCTTGGCCCACGGCGGAGATGCCGACGCTCCAAGAGGCGACGGCTTATTGGGCCTCGCGGGCGCCCGAACAGCTGGAACTGCCCCAGGAGACGACCGGATCGCCCCCGTCGCCGTTGCCGTTCGAGCGGCATCCGATTCGGCTCGCGGGCATCCCCGGCGCACCGGCGGTCTCCAATGTCTCCTTTGTGCAACTGGCCGACGACGGCCCCACCCAGTTGTTGATCAGTGACATGCGGCACGGAGTCGTCCTGCTCTGGACCCCCTCGCGGCCCGAGGAACCTGCCAAAATCATCGGCCGCGTGCCGCACCCCAGCCGCGCGCACGTCGTCGATCTGGACGGCGACGGCATCCGCGACATCCTTGTGGCGAACCTCGGCGTGTTCTGGAATGTGGATACGGACCAGGGCAGCGTGGTCTGGCTGCGGGGCTTGGGCGATGACGAGTTCCGGAGCCATGTGCTGGTCGGCGGGATCAGTCGCGTCAGCGACGTTCGGGCCGCCGATTTCGACGGCGACGGCGATCTGGACATCGTCGCAGCCGTCTTCGGCAATTTCACCACGGGCATGATTCTGTATCTGGAAAATCACACGGAAGACTACTCGGAGCCCGACTTTGAACCGATCTCACTCGATGGCCACACCGGCACCAGCGACATCCACGTGCTGGATTTGAATCGGGATGGCCGCCCGGATTTCATGGCGCTGCAATCGCAACAGCACGAGCAAGTGCTGGCTTTCCTGAACGCCGGCCGGGGCCGGTTTCACCGCGAAGTGATCTACCAGGCGCCGCATCCCCGCTGGGGATCGACGGGGATCAGACTGGTGGACCTGGACGGGGACGGGGACGTCGACGTGCTGTTAAACCACGGGGACTCGGTCCAGGTTCCCCCCGTGCTGCGGCCCTATCACGGGTTTGGGTGGCTGGAGAACCAAGGCGAGTTCCCCTTTATCTATCATCGGCTCGCCCACCTCCCGGGTGCTCACACAGCCCAAACGGCCGACCTGGACGGCGACGGCGACCTGGACCTCGTCTCCAGCGTGTTCATCCCCGCCTACGATTCGGCGTGGCCGAGTGCCCGCCAGCTGGAAACGGTGATCTGGCTGGAGCAGACCGAGCCTGGCCGGTACCAGCGGTACGTGCTGGAAACGGGCTGCGCGCGATACCCATGTCTGGATCTGGGCGACTGGGATGACGACGGCGACGTGGACATTGTCCTGGGGAATTTCGTGCTGTTCGAGCGCCCGGAGGACGAGGCGGCACCGGCCCTGATGGTGCTGGAAAATCGCTCTCAGGATCGCCAAGTGCCGCCGCCTTAGCGTTATACCGCGCGCGGTTGAGGATGGCACAGTCGCCGAGCGTCGTTTAACCGCGACCCAACGGGGAGCGCGTCGCCCACTCGCTCCCCGTTGGGTCGCGGTCAAACGAGCCAATGCCAACCGTGAGCGGTTACTTTGTCGCTGCCGCCGACTGTGTGCTTGCCACCGTTGGTGTCGAAGATTATCATACGTGGATTGGTTTTCTGAAACATCCTCGTTTTTTCCCGCCAGAGGTCCGTCCATGAACCTGTCATTTCCGTTTCGACCACTTCCTGTCCAGCCATTCACTCGCCCGCGGCCGCCTCGCGGTTTCACGCTCGTGGAACTGTTGGTGGTGATCGCGATTATCGGGATTTTGGTAGCCCTGCTGCTGCCTGCGATCCAGGCGGCTCGCGAAGCGGCCCGCCGCAGCCAGTGCGTGAACAACCTGAAACAACTCGGCGTGGCGATGCACAATTTCCACGACACCTACAAGCGGTTTCCGCGAAATTACAAGCAAGTCGGAGGCAACGCTTGGGAAGCGCTCAGCGCCAACTATTTCCTGCTGCCCTTTCTCGAACAGCAAGCTCTGTATGACCAGGGCGAATCCGACCCGAAGAATTGGGGCTGGACGTACGGGACGCTGATGGGCACGCCGCTCACAACGTTCCGCTGTCCTTCGAGTCAGGATGCGCCGGCCCGCGGAACACACCCTCATTGGTGGGACGGCCCGGGAACGAATTACGCGTGGTCCACCGGCAGTTCGATCGAGACGAATTGGGCGGGGGATCGTTTCAACGGGATGATCGCGTATCAGGTCGATCGGCGAATGGCCGACGTAGACGACGGCCTTTCGACCACGCTGATGGCCTCGGAAATCTTGTCCGGGTCGGGCCAAACAGGGGCTGTCGGAATGTACCCGTATGACATTTTCTACGCGGGGGACGGACCGTTCAACGCCGTGGTGGATCGGCATTTCCCGACGACCGCAGAATTGGACGTCATTGGCAGTACGGCCCAGAATAGTCCGACTGGATTCAAGTCGAACAATGGAACGATGTGGGGATGGTATGCTGCCGCCCAGTCGACGCTGACCACTGCCGCCCCACCGAATTGGGCTTATCCCAGTGCCGGCGGCAACTGCTGCCCGGGCGGCGCGCACGACTGGGGGATGGGAATCATTCCACCGCGCAGTATGCATCCCGGCGGCGTCAACGCCGTTCTGGGCGACGCATCGGTTCGCTTTATCAGCAACGATGTGAACACGCTCACCTTCCAGCGGCTTGGCAATCGAAAAGACGGCGAACCCGTCGGCAACTTTTAAGGAGATCACAAATCATGTTTCGTAGTTGCGGATTCTTCATCGGGTTGGCGTTGGCCCTGAATGCGATCGGTTGTGGGGCTCCTGTCAAGGAGCAGCAGATCGAGATCAAGACGGCGAACGATCCACTGGCCCTGCCACGATCGGTTCTACAGCGGTACGCCGACGGCCAGGCATTGGGCAGCGAAGTAACTTCGTTCCCCAAGATGGTCGAGGACGTGCGGGCGACCGATCCGACGCGCGCCGACGTGCTGGAAAAAGGGCTGGAAGAACTCCAGCAAGCTGCACCGGGCCAGTTGCCAGGGAAAGCCAAGAAGCTGTTGGAACAGATTTAGCCCTTGCTGGGCTGCCTATCTCGTGAAAACTCAACCGTTATGATAAGACGCTCTAAGGTCCTCGCCAAACTTCGCGCGGGCCAAGTCGCCCGTGTCTGCTCGGTCGGCGGTTTCCTGCGTTACTTCCCGCGGATGGCGGCCGAGTTCCGTTACGACGGGATTTGGGTCGACGCGGAACACCGCGTCTGGGATCCGGCGGAGACGACGGCCATGTTGGCGCTGCATCATCTGGCCGATATCGACTGCCTGTGGCGGCCGGCGAGCACCGAGAAAGCTTGCCTGTATCGCCTGTTGGAAGACGGGGCCGCAGGCTTGATGATCCCGCACGTCTCGACACCACAGCGCGCCCAGGAGCTGGTCCAGGCGGTGAGATTCCCGCCGGTGGGCGATCGCGGACTGGATGGTTCCGGCTTGGACGCCGATTTCTGGGTTGGCAAGCCGGCGGATTATACGGATCAAGTCAATCGCGAGACATTCCTGGTCGTGCAGATTGAAACCCCGCAAGCCCTGGAAAACGTGGAAGCGATCGCCGCGGTGCCCGGCGTGGACGTGTTGTTCTTGGGCCCCGGCGACTTGTCCTTGCGGCTGGGTTGTTCGCCCGCCGTCGACGATCCCGTCATGCTGGACGCCCAGCGACGGATTGCGGCCGCCGCCCGTCGGCATGGCCGAGCGTGGGGACGGCCCGTGGGCAGCGGCGAGGACGCCCGCGCAGTGATTGAACTCGGCGGACAATTCATCGCGTTCGGCAACGACTTCTGGGCCGTCCACATGCATCTGGCGGACTGTGCCGCGAAACTGGACTCGATTCTGCCATGACCGACCAGTCCGGCGCGTTGCCGTATCGCGATACGAAGCCCGTCGGGGCGGCGGATTTCTACTTTGCCATCAACGCCACGTTCCGTTTTGTCTTCGACCGTTTCGGGGTGGAAGGTCTGCGGCGCTACTGGACCGATCTCGGGAAGGAATACTACGCGCCGGTCTCGGCCGCCTGGCAGCAACATGACTTGCCCGGCGTCGCCGCTTATTGGCGCGACTTTTTTGCCGCCGAGCCCGGTGCGGACGTTCAGGTGCGAGAAGACGGGGACCGAGTCGTCGTCGAAGTCGCCGTTTGCCCGGCGATTGGCCACCTGCGGGCTCACCAGCGGCAGATCGTGCCCTGTTTCTGCCAGCAGTGCTTTTTCGTCAACGAAGCCATCGCCGCGCCGGCCGGATTCACCGTCCGCGTCGCAGGCGGCAACGGCCGCTGTCGGCAGACGTTCCTGCCCCGCCAGGCAGATGTACCACCGCAAGACCTGGGCGATATTCGAGAGGCGACATGATCGGCGTTTACGATTTTTGCGGACACTACGAGTGGACCTTCGAGTGGCTGCGACGGCTGGGCGGCGAGCGACTGGTCCGCCAATACTGGGACCAGGCGATCGCGCAGGACTCGCAACGGCATGCTGCCGAGTTGATCGCCTCCCAAGGCTTTGACGGCATGGCCGCGTATTGGGGCCATACGCTGGAGGAAGAAGCCGCCGGCTACCGCTGTACGGCCACCGCAACGGTCTTCCGCATCGACATGCATGAGTGCCCGTCCAAGGGATTTTTGATTCGCAACGGCTTGCAGCAGTATCACGACTACTGCGACCACTGCTTGGGCTGGATCGGCCCCCTGCTGGGCCGCGCCGGCTTTGTCGTCGATCATCAGCACAACCACGCAGGCCGCTGCTGGTGGGAAATCCGCCGCGCCGACGATGCCACGCCGCCCAGCGCCCCGGGCGAGTTGGCTGGCGAGCACGACGTGCGACTGTGGCCCGACTGGAACCAGGCCGCCGCGCTGGACACGTACCGCCGAGCCACCGATCCGGATGATAAATCGCCTGGTTGACGGCCTAAATCCACTGCCCGATGGCTCGGTCGAGCCCCTGATGGCGAGTTCCTGATTCTGCGCAAGACACCGCTGCCCCCAGCCCGCTCGCCTCAGAACATCCCGCCGGCGCCCATGCCTCCCATGCCGCCGCCCATGCCGGCGTCGTACATCCGCTGCAGTTTTTCGACTTGGCCGCGTTGCAGGCGGCCTTGGGTGGCTTCCAAACCTTCCAGCAAACCGGCGGGACCCTGCGCTGCGGCCGGTTGCTCGGCGCCCTGCTGCGTCCAGATTCTCGGCAGGTTGCCTGGCAAGGGCTGGCCGCTGTGCAGTTGGCCGCCGAATCCGCCGCCCATGCCACCCATGCCACCCATGCCACCCATGCCGCCCATGCCGCCCATGCCCATGCCGCCATCGGGAGCCGCGAACGACGGGGGACGTTCCCGGGACGTGGGCTGACCGGGGACGCTCTGTTCGCCGGCCACAGCGCGCAGCTTCTCCAACATCGCGGCAATCTCCCGATGCACCTCCTGCGTCTGCGACAGGGCAATCGTGTCCACGTTGCCGACCCGGAACGCTTGGATGCTGCCGGGACCACCGACCATGTCCCACATCTGCGGCTGGACGGTCGAAGTGATCAGCTCGATCAGAGAATCGTAATCGTCCCACTCTCCGGTCTTGGGATCGTGGAAACGCACCAGGTCCGTCACGGGATACAGGACGGTCGTCAAGGCCGACTCGGCTTCTTCCGGTGTCGTGATCATCAAGCTGTCATCGCTCACGGTAAACACCAGTCCCAGCGGTTTGAGGATCAAACGCAAAGCCGAGCGCAGCGGCATGCCACGGGCCGCAACAAAGGTCACTGGCGAGTCGGAGCCCAGGCCGATGTCGTCCAGCGCTCTCGAATCCAATCGCACCGGGAGCCGATGTTGCCGCTCGATGACCGCCGCCACGTCTTCCAGCGGGGTGTCCTTGAACTCGAGCGACGTGGGCCTGTCCAAGAGCCGTTCGATCTGCTGCTCGGCAGCTGTTGCGCCGGGGCCGGAAACAACGATCCCGACGCCTCGGCCACCTTCGACCGCGGCGACAATCGCCGGCAGCAGTTGGGGGCGCGGCGCAGGCAGAATCTGTGCCGCGCTGCCTCCGGCGGACAATGTCGTCGGGATGGAGTCGGCCGTAGCGGCCGGCCCGCGGTAAAAGGCAAACTGGCTGGTACCGACCCGGGCGATCACCGTCGGGCTGCCGTCGATTCCCGGCGCGACGAACACGCCGCGAGGGTCGGTCGTTCCTGTAACGAACCGCCGCATCGCACTGCCGATCACATGAACCTGGGCATCGTAGACCGATTTGTCGGCCAGCACATCCTTGACGGCAACGCGAACTTCGCTGGAAGATGCCTCGTGCTGGACTTCCAGTTCCAGCGGCGTGATCAGCACCAGGCCGCTGGTGAATTGCTGGTCGCCGCGGACGACGACCAGGTACGCACCTTCGTCGTTGGCCGCCAGCGGCAGGGCCTGCGTCCGATCGCGGTAGTCCCGGCCGTCACCCAACTTGACCAGCGTCTCGTGGAGCGGCTGGATGCCGGCCAAGTTGATCTGGCCGATCCCGCCGAAGCCTTGCCGCAGCAGCGCAAACTTCACCACGTCGATACGGTAAACCTTGACCTCGCACTCCGTCAGGTTGCGGTACTCCAACGCGACTTCGACCGGCTTGCCGGGCCGGATCGTGGTCAGTTCCGGTACGCGGATCGTCTGACGGAGGAAAGCGGCAATCGAGCGGCGGGCGTCCAGGAAGCGATGCTCGACCAGCCGATACTGCTGGATCGCCTCGGCGACGCGGCCCAGGCTGTGCTCGATCTGCCCCAGGATGTAAATCGCCTGCCACTTGTTCGGACTGTCCGCGGGCTGGCCGCTGGCCTTGTCGATCGGTCGACTGGCCACGACTTTGCGGAGCAGTTCTCGCGCCGGCTCGGGCTGGCCGGCGACGAAACGACCGTAGCCGGTGATGTACCAGAAGCTGTCCAGCAGTTCGCTGTCGGGATAACGCAAGGCGTATCGCTCGCAGGCCGTCGCGGCTTGGTCATATCGGCCCAGTTCCAGCAGTCCGCCCGCGGCGGTAAAGGCCACCTGGTCCGCGGCCGGATCGTCCGGATGATCCACCAGCAAGGCTTCCAGCAGGCGGCCGGCGCGGGCCAGCAACTCGGTGCGGCCGACACCGGCTGCCTTCAGTTTCGGATCGACCGCCGCTTGCGGGGCCTTGGCGGCCAACTGCTGAGCCAACCCGAATCGTGCAGCCGCCTCGTACGGCTCGGGCGGCAGCTCGCGCAACAGCCGGGCCACCACATCCACGCTCCGCAGGAACTCGCCCTTGGCCGCCAGGAACCCCGGAACCCCCGTCTCGGCCGTACCCAAGCTCTCGACCACCGCCCGGTAGCCCAGAAAACTCCGCTCGTGCTCGCCGATCGCCTGATAAGCCGCCCCGATCCGCAGCAGCTTGGCAAACGGGATTCGCTCCTCGGGCCATTTGTCGCGAATGATCTCGAAGTAGCGTACGGTTTGGCCGGCATCGTTCATCTCCAACTGGACGTCCAACAACATGGCGACGGCGTCTCGATAGGCGGCGTCCGACACGTCCCATTTCGTCAGCAGTTCGGTCAACCGCGAGTGGGCTTCCTGCCACTGCCGCAGGTGGAACGCCCGTTGGCCCAAGGCCAGCAGCTCTTGCGGCGTCAGGCGGTACGGATCCGGGCTTTCGGCTCCCAACGGCAGAACATCCAGCGTGCGAGACCGGGCGACCGCGATTTGCTCCGCACGGTAGGCGTTGTGCACGAGGGTGGGCGGGACGCGATAGCTGCCAGGCAAGGAACCCTGCAAGGTGTACGACAAACTGCCGATCTTGCGGCGATTTCCGACATAGAAAGTGATTGCGCCCGGCTCCACTTCAAACCACTCGAACGGCCCGCGGACCGATGCTTGGACGACAGCCGTGCCGGCGGGAAGCGGATCGCGAACCACCAGGTATTCGAGTTCCTGGTCCGACACCGCCCGGGCCGCGTCTCGAACGATCCGCAATTCCACTTCGCCCAGCCGCCCCGCGGGCAGTTGACGCAGCTCGTTGCGGAACGGCTGCGCGTTCCGTTTGAGGCCGGCAAACCCGCGCGGGACCGGCTGCCCGTCGCGTTCCAGAGGGGCTGGCCCGTAGAACCGCTCCACGCTCCAAGACGCGGTCGTGCTCTGCAGTTGCTCAGCCGGCACGCAACCGGACACCAGCACTTGATACGCCCAGCGTCCTTGCCCCGTCGGTTCGAACCGCACTTGCTGTTTGCCCGGTACCAGCCAGGCGGCCGGCACGTCGATCGTTTGGCGGGACGTGGCGGAATCCAGTTCCAAGACCTTCGCCGGCTGGTTGTTCACCGAGACGGCCAGCCGATACGGCTCGGCCGGCGCGGGGCGCTGGCCGAACCATCGGCACAGGGCCAGCATCGCCGGGCCGGTGGCTCGATCGGGCGACCAGCGACCGCCCGGACGATGCTCCAGAAGCCAAGCGATCAGGGGCTCGGCGCGAGGATCCTGCGGCCCTTCCGTCAACAGGGCCAGCGCGTGCAGGGCCCTGAGTTCGGCCGGCGAGTCGTGCGCCGCACGGATGCCCCCCGCGGGTTGCCCCGCGGGTTGCCCCGCCGGTTCGGCGCCGTCCAGTTGTCGTGTGGCGACCAGCTCCAACAGCTCGGCGGCGGTTGCCGACCGCTCCATCTCGAACAGTGCGAGGGCCAGGTGCAGCAGCGCCGAGTTGGACAGGGCCGCACGCGCGCGATACAGCCCGTTCGCCGGCTCGAAGTCCCGCTCGCCAGCCACGCAGCGAGCAGACAGCAACATCGCCTTGCCGTCGTAATCGTCGTCGGCCAAAGCGGCCCATTGGCCGGCCGTGCAGCGCAGCGCGCTGCGGAGAAGCTCGTCAGGCAGTGCATAGCCGGCTTGGCGCGCCAAGCCCAAGGCCCACAGGGCGTGGGCTGTTACGAAGCGGTCGGCCGCTTCCGCGCGGCCGGACCAGCTCCAGCCGCCGCTGGGCTGGTGCTGAGCACTGATCAAGGTGCCCAGCGCCGCGCGGATGCGGGCGTCGAGTTCCCGGGCCACGGGTTCGTCGGCCGCGCCAGCGGCGTCGAACAGCCGCTGCAATGCCAACGCAGCCATCAGGTCGCTGGCGGCCGTCTCGACCGGCGATCCAGCGACCGGCGATCCAGCGACCGGCGTCTGCGTGCCGAGCACCGCGTCCAGCAACGAGCGCTCGACCGTCGCATCGACCACGACCTGCAGGCGAGCGGACCGCAGCGGCATCGCTGCAGGCAGTTCGACCCAGGCCTCTGTGCCGGCCTCGGCCACCCCGCCGGACGCGACGGTGATCGTCCTGCCATGCGGCTGGATCGGTACGGCCCGGCGGAGTACGTCTCGCCGCGGTCCGGCGGTCAACTCCAGTTGGAACAGTGCTTCGGTCGCAGCGCCCAACGCGTGCTCTCCGCCCTCGCCTGGTTCGGCCGAGTGTAATTGCAAGCGAAAGGGCACCTCGAACACGCCGGCCGCGGCGACTTGGATCGTCTTGCATTCTTCCGCACGGCGGGACCCGACGGTTGTGGTCAGTACCACTTCGACCGTTTGCTCGGCGGGCAAGCGATTACAAACCACCGCGACCACATCCGCTTCGTCTCCGTCGGTCCAGGCGGACGGCAGCTTCAACTGCCCGTACAGCTCCTTTGTCGCCACGACCTCGACCGTCGCATCGCCTGCCAGCGGTTCGGTGGTAATGCCTTGGGCCACCAGCTTCCACGCCGCGTGTCGGTCCGGCAAAGCAATCACGACGCGGGCGAGGCCGTCCTCGCCGGTGACCAGGGCCGGATTCCAGTAACCCGTCTCGGATTCTGACGCGCGGCAAGTGTTGCTTGCACAGGAAGGTCCTAACGGGTCGCCGTGGCGGCCCGCGAGGGCGGTTTCGCCAACCGATGTGCCGAGTTGCTCGCCGATGCCGCAGTCCGCGTCGTCGGTGTCCCGCGGCGACGAATCGTCGTCCGCGTCGTCGGCCGATTCGTTGCTCTGTTCCATCCAGTGAACGAGCTGCTCGAACGAAGTGGCCGCCGACGGCCGCTCGCCGAACGGCGGGCCGAAAAAGTCGCCGTCCCCCGGGGACCACGGAGCCCGCGAACCGCTGCCGTCGGTCTGCACAGACTCTGCCGCGACGGTCGTACCCGCGAAATACGTTGGCGGCCGATAGGCAAAGGCCACGCTGGAACCGGTCCGCACGGCCCACGTTCGCGACGAGCCACGAAAGGCGGCCCGAATCTGCGGCTGGGCCGCGGGAAACTGCTGCCACAGGGCTTGCTCGACCAGGGCCAGGCTCACTTCCGCAACGACCGGTTTGCCTTGCGAATCGGCCGTGGTCACTGTCACTTCCAGCGGTTCGCCGGGCACCGCCCTTGGCGAGCGGAGGGGCGTCAGCCCCCCCGGTGGCAGCACCCACCACGTCCAGTGGTTCGCCCGGCACCGCCCTTGGCGAGCGGAGGGGCGTCAGCCCCCCGGTGGCGGCCACCATCGCTTCGAATGGTTCGCCCGGCGCCGAACACCCCGTGGTACCGTCTTGCCGGCGCACGTCGAGCGAAACTTGCAGGTCGTTCTCGACCGTAAAAGGACACGAGGCCTGGTAGAATCGTGCGGCCTTCGTCATCACGGCCACGGCCAACTCGAAATTCGGCGACAACTCGGCCGTCATCGGCAGGGCCAACTTGTTCGCACCGGTCGCCAGCGGAACCAGCCGATAGCCGAACACGCGGGAACCTTCGAACGTGACCAGCGCCAATGCGGGCGTTTCGCGCCAATACAAATTCACCTCGGCCGTCTCGCCGACGCGATAGTTTCGCCGGTCGGCCAGGATCAGCAACCGCCGCCGGTCGTGATCGCCAGAAACGACAACGGTAGTCTGCCCGAAACAGGCCTGGTTGCGGCTGTCGGCGCCTTCGACGCGGATTCGGTAACGGCCGCCCTGGTCGAGCTTCAGCGTCGCGCGCCCCATACCGTCGGCCGCTGCCGTTTGGAGGTCGTGTTCGCCTTGCGGTCGTTCGTTGACGCGTCCCCTGTCCGAAAGCAACTCGAACACGCGCAGCTTCAGCGGTTGGGCGACAGGGCTTCCTTCCGGATCTCGGGTCGAGACCAGCACGTCGAACGCCTCGCCTGCGACGAACTTGCTGCGCAGCGTCCGGACGTCGACCGAGAAGCCCCGGAGGGCGAATTGCACGTTGGCCTCCGCCGTCACGTTCCACTGCAGCAGCTTGGCCGTCACCGTCAGAACCTGGTCTTGGCCGAACTCTCGCGTGGACAGTGCGAACGTCGCGCCGCCGCGTTCGTCGGTCAGGGCCGTGCGAGCGGGCTCGTCGGCCAGGTGGTACACCAGCTGCGCGCCCTGCAACGGCGTGCCGTCAGGAAACGTGACGCGAATCGTGCCCTCGAGACTCTCGCCGCGGTAGACCACGCGGCGCGCCGGCTCGATCTGCACTCGAACCGGCTCGGGACGGTGCTCGCGAACCTGAAACGTCCCTTCGTGGCGGCGGCCCACCGCGTCGCACACGGCGATTCGGTACTCGCCCGAAACGCCCATCGGGGGCAAGGGGAAATCCGCGGCCAGCGTGTGGAACTTGCCCAGTACAACCGGCTGCTGCCACACACGCTGACCCCGTGGATCAAGCACTTCCAACGTGCGGCCTGGTCCCGCGCCGAACGGATTGGCGTCTGATCCAACCGTCCGGATGCAGCCGCGGACGAAGACCCGTTGTCCCGCCTGGTAGGCGGGCCGATCCGTGTACAGATAGCCCGAATCCGTGACTGCCGCGGCCACGCGCAAGCCATCGAGCGACACACCCTGCGAAGCGACGTGACCGTCGGCCAGCGCCAAGACCGCAACCTTGGCACCCGGGAGGGCCGGCGATGATGTGTCGGTGAACGGATCGGATTCCGGTCGTTCCACGTCTGCCGCGGCACGGGGCGTCGCGCCGTGCGACGGATTCCACTGGCACACGCCGTCGTCGCCCGTGACCGTTTCGGCCCGAATCGCCTGGCCGTCGGAGATCAACAGCCGTACGCCGGGCCACGGCTTGCCGGTTTGCATGTTCTGGGCCAGGACCAAGACTTCGGACCGCGACGCCTTGACGATCACGTCCAGATCGCTATGGAGCACCAGCGTGGTGGCTTCCAGCGTGTCGTTGCCCACCGTGACCACCAGGGCGCCGGCGGCCAGCTCCGGTTGCGGCAACGGGATAATGTTCTCGAATTCCACGTGCTCGGCATAGTCGGGCACCGGGAACTCGAATGTCGCATCCGGGGCGATCAGGGCGATGTCCAGCTGCTCGATACCGTCCAGCCGATGCGATTTTCGGAAGTACGCCTCGGGGTCGATACGATAGACGCGCACGCTGACGGCAGGGATGTTTCGCGTGATCAACTTGACCGCCGGCGGTTCGTGCGAACGGAAGACGCGTTCGGTAATCACGGTCAGCGACGGGGCGGCCAGTCGGGCAATCGCCGCGCGAGCCTGGGCCACATGCTTGCCCCGCGTGACTTTGGCATAGGCAGCCAGCGCCTCGGACGGTCGGCCCAACTCCCGCTCGGTCACCGCCCCGATCCGGTACTGGGCATACGCCGCCTCGTTCGTGTGCGGATGCTTCGAGGCCACGCGCTGCCAGTCGACGAGGGCTTCGTCCCACCGCTGCTGGTCGTAGCTCATCTGGCCGAACAAGACGAGAATCCCGGGATTCCGCGGATCCAGGGGGTACTTGGCGAGGAACTCGGACAAGCCGGCTTTGGCGGCGGCGTAATCCTGCGCCTGATACTTCTGCACGCCCAGCAGGTATTCGGCATCGACCACCCGTTGCTGGACGTCGCTCCATTGGACGTCGGCCGGATGCAGGCTCAGGTACTCGCGCCAAGCCTGAACGGCCTCGGCGAACAGCGTCTGCTCGCGGTATGCCTGGCCCAAGTGGACTCGGGCCGCGGGAATCGCCTCGTCCGCCGCCTGCCGCGGATCCGCCAGCAGCACGGTCAACTGCCGCACGGCGTCTGCATGGCGTCCCCGCGTCAGGTAGCTGGCGGCAATGTCCACGTGTGCCTGGGGTGCCCGCGGGTGCATGGGGAATTTTTCCAGAAAGTCCTCGAGCGCCGCCACGCCAAGCTCCAGATCGACATCCGTAGCCGGCTCGGGCAGTCCCCACGTCCGAGATAGTTCGTAGCCGGCTTCCGCGATCCACGGCGATGGCGAATCGGCGTGCGCGGTCCACAAGTCCTGCCACACACGCCGCGCCGGTTTGGGTTGTTCGCCTGCCAGCCAGCACTGCCCCGCGCGATAGGCCGCTTCGAGCGCCAGCGGTTCCTCGGGGTGGTCGGCAAACCAAGCGGCGAACAGTTCGGCGGCGCGAACGTGCTCTTGCAACTCCTGGCGGCAGCGGGCCACGCGGAACTGCGTTTCCGCTTGCTTCGCGGGCAGCAGGCCCACCTGCAACGCTTCTTCGTAGAACGGCAGCGCCGCGGCGTAGTCCGGCGGATCCGTCGTTTTCGGCGGATGATAGTAAGCGTCGCCAAATTCAAGCAGGACGCCCGCCAGTTCCTGTTTTCGCGGCAGAGCCAGCAACGACTCGGCTTCCGTGCGATAGATCGTCGCCGCCCGGGCAAAGTCTTGTTTTGCAGCCGCAGCCAGTCCGATGGCGAACCGGGCGCGGCGGTTCCAGGGACTGTCGGGGAAATCTTGCCCCAGTTGCTCGAAGGCGCCGATCGCGGCGTCAAACTGCCGCTGCAACAGCAGCGCGCGGCCTTTCAGGTACAGCAAGTAATCGCGAGGCCCGTCCGGCTTGGCAAGCGTTTGTTCGATGACGGCGTCCGCCGCCGCGTAGTTCCGGTCCTGCAGCAATTGAGCGATATCGTCCGCAATGGCCGGCGGATCGGCCGAGACGGCTTCCGCAGCACGAACTGCGACAGGTAGCAACAAGGCCAGCGCGATCCAGCAGCTTGCCGCCGCCCGCCACCGCCCGCTCGCCGGGCAGATGCACGCGACGCTCGTATCCTCAACCGCCCCAGACGCGGGAACCGGCTGGCAGGGATGCCCGATGCTCGCTGAAAAAAAAGGAACCCTTGCGATGAAAGTGCAGCGCATGTCGGCCTCTCCTTCTGTGCTTGTCCACCAATCCCGATTCTAGTCATGGATTGGGGAAAGCGCCAATGATTCCGGAGCGTCGACGCCGCTGATACCCGAAACACGCCGACGAAGCCCGTCCTGGCTAGCGAGTCGCCTGTTCAACCAGTTTTCGCGGGGCACCGATATCCAAGACATGCACCTGGCCCAAGTACGCCCGTGCCGCGGGCGCGGCAAAGCCACTTTTAGCGGCGACGAAGGTGCAGGTGTGGTCGGCGCAGAACGTGGCCGGCGCCGCCTGGCCCGTGTCGCAATCCAAGCCGCTGGGCACGTCCACGGCCAGGCGGCGAGCGGGTTGCTGGTTCAGGCAGCGGATCACGCGGTCCAGCGGCGGGCGGGGCTGGCCCCTCGAACCCGTCCCCAACAACGCATCCACAATCCAGTCCGCGCCGGCCAACTCGGTTTCCCAGCCGCAACCGTCCTCCGCCGCCAGCACGACGCGGACGGGAATGCCGCATTTTTCCAGCAGCGAGAAATTCGCCGCCGCATCGCCGCGCAGTTCGGACGGATCGCCGAACAGCAGCACGCGGACAGCATGGCCCCGCAAGTCCAGGTGCCGGGCGATGACGAACCCGTCTCCCGCGTTGTTGCCCCGCCCGCAACAGATCACCACGGGGCCGCGCACGCCCAGCGAACACAGCACGTCCACGCAGCCTCGCCCGGCGTTTTCCATCAGCACCAGGCCGCACATCCCGCACTCTTCGATCGCCCGCCGATCCACCTCACGCACTTGCTCGCGACTCAGATACTGCATGCTGAACGCCCCCCAGGAAAAAAAGACAGTTCCGAGCAAGAATTTTGTTCCGTCTTCGATTCGGTCATGGAAGCTACATCTGAAAAATCGCCTTCGTCATGTCCACCCAGCGGCGGAGTCGCGTGCGGTCGCCGTCGACGGTGTACACGTCGCGGAAGAGGATCTCCAGGTTACTGTCCCGCGCAGCGGCGTAGGTGTTCTTCATGTCCTTTTCCAACAGCTCCCAATTCGGATTGGCGCCGCTGATATGGGCGGGCGTCGGCTTGCGGGAATAGACGTACTTCGTTCCCAGCATCTCGGCCACTTGAAACAGGTCCGACCAGCCCGAGACGGAAACCGAGCGGAGATTGGGAATCGCGTCCATGATCGCCGGCAGCCGGTCGTGCAGCCGTTCGCAGCAGCCGTAGTAGACCAGGCCGAATCGCTCGCTCAATTTGGCCAAGTACGGCAGCACGAATTCCTGGTACATGGCGGGCGAAATGTTCTCGGCCTCTTGCGATTCGGCCCAGCCCCACAGATCCTTCAACGTCACGCGGTCGCGGGAATTCGGTTCCGGCAAATCCGACACATAACCGTAGCTGCGTGGCCCTGCCATCTGACTGTCGGTATTCGCCGCCAGCAGCCCCTCACGCTCGAAAAAGTCGAACAGCGCCAGCCGGTCGTCGAGCATATACGCCATCAGCTGGTGGATCGCCTCCGGGGCGTCGTAGACCCAGTACAGCAAGCCCTGGTTGCCGATGAACCGGTACAGTTGCCAGGTCAGCCCGAAGAAAAAGTTCCCGGTGAAACCCAGATCACCGAATTCTCCGACGTCGAATTCGTAGGCGAACGGATCGTAGTTGCCCAGCCGAATCGGGAGCAGATCGCCGATCACGTCCTCCAGCGTTTCTTTCAGCCGCAACGATTTGCCGCGATCGACGGCAAACGTCCGCGGCCGGAGCTTGTGGACGTCTTGCGGCGTTTCCAGGGGAAAGCTGAAACTGTAGGCGATCGACTCGTCCTTGCCCGGCGCCGTGCGGATCTCGACGGGCACACCGTAGTCGGAGAACTGCATCTTCCAGCCCAGCTGGTAATACGGCTCGATGACCAGATCGTCGCCCAGCTCTTCCGCTTGTCGCAGCGTGATCCGCATGTTCCGCTCGATACTCCGCAGGAACGGATCCTCGCACAGCACCTCGTCGTCGGCCACGTAGCGGTCGATCCAAGCCGTCTCGAACAGGATCACCGGCCGCTCGGCGCGCAGATCATGAACCGCTCGCCACAGGCGTTTCCGCTCGTGCATCACCGGCAGCGCAGCGAACGCCAGCCACTTCGCGGCCAAATCCCGCATCACGCGGCGGTCTTTCGGACAGATCATCGGAATGCTCCAGGGCTTGGGGTGCGAACATCACCGCGATTGTCCCCAAACGCCGTTGCGATTGCAAGCAAGCGCCTGGTGCGAAAAACACTTGGTGCGATACGTACCAACTGGCAACGGTCCGGGGCTCAGACGTACAGAATTCAATTTTCGCGGAGTCGAGGCGCCACCCAACAGAAACCGATTCGCCCGCGAAAATTGAATTCTGTACGTCTGAGCCTAGTCTTTCCAAGCGCGGCTACTGGCAACGGCCCGACGCGAGGCCGAGGATCCAGAACTTTGGCGGGGTTGATGGCCGCACCGAGCCTCTTGGTGACTTTCGATCGTGCTCTTCCACACGACCACACGGCATTCATCCCGTCACAGCATCCGGGCATTATCGTGATCAGCAACTACTCCGGCGCTGATGATTGTAATCTACCCCCAATCGTACCGCCAACCCAAGCGCGAACCGCGAGGACTGCTGCCCCGGCCGTTTTTTGGAGGAGCGGCTCCAATGCCAGCGGCTGCTGGATGAATCGGCCGTGTTGGCGCGCAGCGTGTACGTTGATCTGAACCCGATTCGGGGTGGGATTGCCGAGACGCCGGAAACGAGTTGGTGGACTGGACGGGCCGGCGAACGCGGCCGGACAAGCGGGGTCGGATTCCTGCGGAGTTGTCGCCGATTCCGCGGCGGCGGCTGTCGCCCGAGACGTGGGTCGAGACGGTGCTGAACTTCGGCCGCCGGTTTCGTCTCGCCGCGGGGCCGCGTGAACCGCTTGGCGGCGGAAGCCGCGCGTCGCGGCCGTCCGCTGGCTGCAGGGCGTGAGCCACAGCCGGGCCGCGTTTGCGTAAGGGCTCTCGGTTGCCACGTCTTGGCCTAAGCGACGGACGGGTGCTTCTTCCCCTTGGCCATGATCGGAACCTTGCCGGGACGCATTCAATGCTCTATGATCAGAGGCATGAGAACCACACTTGATATTGACGATGATGTGCTCCGGGCTGCCGATCAATTGTCGGCCCGCGAACAGAAGCCCCCAGGCAAACTGATTTCCGAATGGGCGCGTCGTGGAATCCGCGACTCCGCCAGAGAACATTCGGGACCTCTCGTGCTCAACGGGTTTGAAATCGTCCCCGCACAAGGCCGTGTGGTCACCAAGGAACTTGTCCGTCAACTTCTGGATGAAGGTGAGGGCTCATGATCGCGCTGTTGGATGCCAACATGCTGATCGCCCTGTTCGACGCGGCGCACAAGAATCACACGGCAGCACACTCGTGGCTCACGGCCAACCGTTCATCGGGGTGGGCGACCTGTCCGTTAACGCAAAACGCCTGCATTCGGGTCCTCTCGCAGCCGAACTACCCGGGTCACCTGACAATCGCCGACATCTCACGGCGTCTCTCGAACGCGATTGCCGCACCGGATCATGCGTTCTGGATGGACTCGCTGTCTCTCTGCGATTCTGCTCGCTTTCACCACGATCAGATGCTCAGCCCACGCCAACTCACAGATTTCTATCTTTTGGCCCTCGCCGTGGAACATCAGGGGCGATTGGCAACCTTCGATCAAGGCATACCGCTTTCAGCTGTCTCCGGAGCCGAGCCCAGACACTTGACGGTCCTGTGAGCACGATTCGTGGAAACTACGGACACCGCGAGAATTTCTGCCGGAACTGCGCGGACTTGTTCCGGCCTACCTGCGCGACGCCAGCGTGGAAGTCATTCGGCGTCGGAAGGCTGATGCGATGTCTGGCCGAGCCGATTGCCCGGCGCGCGAACCGCGAGGACTGCTGCACCGGCCGTTTTTTGGAAAAGCGGTTCAAATGCCAGCGGCTGCTGGATGAATCGGCCGCGTTGGCGTGCAGCGTGTACGTCGATCTGAACCCGATCCGGGCCGGGATTGCCGAGACGCCGGAAACGAGTTGGTGGACTGGACGGGCCGGCAAACGCAGCCGGACAAGCGGGGTCGGATTCCTGCGGAATTGTCGCCGCTGCTGCGGTGGCGGCTGCGGCTGTCGCCCGAGACTTGGGTCGAGACGGTGCTGAACTTCGACAGCCGGTTTCGTCTGGCCGCGGGGCCGTGTGGGCCGCTTGGCGACGGAGGCCGCGCGTCGCGGCCATCGCTGGCTGCAGGGCGTGAGCCACAGCCGGGCCGCGTTTGCGTGAGGGCTCTCGGTTGCCGCTCTTGGTTCCGGCGAGGGACGGATGCTTCTTCCCCTTGGCGACGCTTCGGCCACAACGGGCTGTTGTGGTCGAGCTGCAGCCGTGTCTCTCTCCTTGGGCCTCTGGCAAGTTTTTTTTTTTTTGTTATGGATAGTACCGTGATCTTCACTGGTAAAGACAAGCCGCCTGCCCCCCTTTGACTGACCAGATTCGCTCGCTTAGGCTGATCCCTGTGCCGAGAATTGAGTTTTTTTGTTTCCTCTCCGAGCACGACGCTCGTCTCGCCAGGAGGACTATCGCATGTGGCGGCCGACTTGTCTTGTTCATCTCGTGTGGGGGCTTTTCATCATTCCTGCCACAACGTCTTGTATGGCATTACCTGGTTGGGCGGCCAACGCCGAGACGCAGAAATTGTCCTTTCAACTCGGCCTGGAGCCGGTTCCGGACCTGCCAGAGTTTCTGCGACCATTGGAGGAACTGTGCATACGACTGCTGGATAAAAAAGGTACCTCACAATTCGCCTGGAGACGATCGGTCCGGAGGCTCTCGAACCGTTGGTCACCTGCGACCGGCTCAGGCAGTTTCGATTGAACGGCGCTGTTTACACACGCACCTTCCAACTCGACAACGGCAAACCATGGTACTCGACGCCGTTCCAAAT
>Ga0351891_1121_pt1 | contig 29499 bp, 27 predicted proteins | sample TotcelFGM3001K13_FD_206768 | JGI IMG/M metagenome (GOLD analysis project Ga0351891, IMG submission 206768) | Enriched cells from coal bed in the Powder River Basin, Montana, United States - Total cells FGM rep3 HSBNCT.FGM.300.1.K13 ... | reverse complement strand
CGGCTGGTGACATTCGGCCACATGGCGACCGACTTTTTTCGCCGCAAAGGCGTGACAGTGGACGCCAGCTACCTGACTGCCGTACAGAACCCCACGATAGACAACTCGCGCGAGCTGGCCGCGGAGCTGTGCCGCCGCTATAAGCGCGACGAGTTTGACGAGGTGTTCGTGATCTTTACCCAGATGCTCAAGGGCGGCGTGATGAAGCCCACGCGCCTGAGCCTGTTGCCCATCACCAAGCACACGGTGCGCCACGTGCCGCCCATGCACGCGCCCACAAGCGGGCTGGATTTCTGGCCCGACGCGCGCGGCGTGCTGGACAGCATGGCCCAGCATTACGTGGTCGGCGTAATTTACAGCTGCCTGGTACAGAGCTTTGCCAGCGAGAACCGCGCGCGCATGACGGCCATGGAATCCGCCACCCGCAACGCCGACGAGATACTCAAGAAGCTGCGACTGAAGCTCAACCACGCTCGGCAGGCTGCCATCACGCAGGAGATCAACGAGATCATCGGCGGCAACCCGGACAGCTTCACGCTGTAGGCGCAACCGCGGGCGCGCGCCCGCAACCCCAAGGGCAACCGCGACTTTTGTGTGTTACCCATCCCATCACGGGAAGGAGAAACGCTATGACCAAGGGAGTTTTAACCCGCATCGCCGGCCCGGTGGTGGATGTGCGCTTCCGCGCCGGCGAAGTGCCGCCCATCCACACGCTGCTGTATGTGCTGGACGGCGAGCGGAAGGTGGCGGCGGAGGTTCACGAGCATTTGAGCACAACCGTGCGCTGCATCGCGCTGGAGGCGACGGAAGGCCTCTCGCGCGGGCTGGTGGTGGAAAGCACGGGCGCGCCTATCACCATCCCCGTGGGGCCGCAGATGCTGGGCAGAGCCATCGACGTGCTGGGCAGGCCCATCGACGGCAAGGGACCGCCTGAGACTGCCATTAAGATGCCCATCCACCGTAAAGCACCCACCTTTGCCCAGCAACAGCCCGTCGCGCAGATTTTTGAGACGGGCATCAAGGTGATCGACCTGCTTGCCCCTTATGCGCGCGGCGGCAAAATCGGCCTGTTCGGCGGCGCGGGCGTGGGTAAAACGGTGCTGATTCTGGAGTTGATCCACAACATCGCCACCGAGCACGGCGGCTACAGTGTGTTTACCGGCGTTGGCGAGCGCAGCCGCGAGGGCAACGACCTGCTGACCGAGATGACCAGCAGCGGCGTGATCAAGAACACCGCGCTGGTGTTCGGCCAGATGAACGAGCCGCCGGGTGCGCGTATGCGCGTGGCCATGACGGGGCTGACCTTGGCGGAGTACTTCCGCGACGTGCAGAAGCAGGACATGTTGCTGTTTATCGACAACATTTTCCGCTACATTCAGGCGGGCAGCGAGGTTTCGGCCCTGCTGGGCCGCCTGCCCAGCGCCGTGGGCTACCAGCCCACGCTGGCGACTGAGGTGGGCGATCTGGAGGAGCGCATCACCTCCACCAACGATGGCTCCATCACCTCGGTGCAGGCCATCTACGTGCCTGCTGACGACCTGACGGACCCCGCGCCCAGCGCTATTTTCACGCATCTGGACGCGACCACCGTGCTCAGCCGCGCGATTTCTGAGATCGGCATCTATCCGGCGGTCGACCCGCTGGACAGTTCCAGCCGCATTCTGGACCCCGCCATCGTGGGGCAGGAGCACTATGCCATCGCGCGCCGCGTGCAGGAAGCCCTGCAGCGCTACCGCGAATTGCAGGACATTATCGCCATCCTGGGCATGGAGGAACTCAGCGAGGAGGATCAGAAAACCGTGCTGCGCGCGCGTCGCCTGCAACGCTTCCTGAGCCAGCCGATGTTCGTGGCCGAGGTGTTCAGCGGCATTCCCGGCCGTTACGTGAAGCTTGCGGACACCATCGCCTCCTTCAAAGCCATCGTGAACGGAGAGGCGGATGACCTGCCCGAGGACGCTTTCTACATGGTGGGCGATTTAGAGGATGCGCGCAGGAAGGCCAAGGAACTGGAGGCGAAGTAAATGGCCAAGATGTTCCACCTGAGCGTGCTCACGCCAGAGCACGAATTTTACAGCGGCGATGTGGAGATGCTCAATGTGAGCGCGCTGGACGGCGAGTTCTGCGTGCTGGCGGGTCACGCCCCTACCGTGATGAGCCTCACCGAGGGCGAGCTGACCCTGCGGGACGCGAACGGCGTCACGCGCTGGGCCGCCGCGTCGGATGGGTTTGTGACCATCACGCAGGACGAGACGGTCGTGATGCTGCAAAGCGCTGAGTGGCCGGAGGATATCGACCGCGTGCGCGCGGAGCGTGCCGAGGCCAAGGCCCGCGAGGCGCTGTTGCAGCAGCAGGACCGCCAAAGCTACCTGATGAACCAGGCGATGCTGCTGCGCGCCATGACGCGCCTGCGCGTGAGCGACCGCCACAGCGTGAATCACTGATACGCCCGCGCGCCATGCCGCCTTCCGGAGGCGGTTGCGCGCAGACAGGCCGCCGCTCGATACGGCGGCTTTTTTGAACAGGAGGGTATGGCATGGCACACAGGCAATGGGTGAGCCGCTACCGTGAGGAGCTCAAGGGGGTTGCGATCCTGTGGATTGTATTCTTCCACACGCGGCTGGTTTTGCCGGGGCAGTGGGACTTGCTGCGCGCTTTCGGCTACGGCGGTGTGGATATTTTTCTGTTCCTCATGGGCATGGGGCTACAGCGCTCGCTATCCAAAAGCGCAGAGTTGGGTGGCTACCTGAAGCGCCGCCTCGCGCGGGTACTACCCGCCTACCTGCCGGTGCTGCTGGCGTGGTTGGCCCTCACGTACCCGACGCTGGGGTTCTCTCCCGTGCAGGCGCTGCGCGGCGTGGCGGGCAACCTGTTTATGGTTGGCTATTGGCTGGATGCGCCCAAGGTGTACAACTGGTATGCCAACGCGCAGTTCCTCTACTTTCTGGCCGCGCCGGTGTTCTTTGCACTGCTCACGCGCGCGAAAAAGCCGCTGCGGGCGCTTACGGGGCTGCTGGTTGTGAGTGTCGGCGTGGGGGCGGCGGTCATCGGTCAGCCGCAGATGATGGGGCTTTCTCGCCTGCCTATTCTGCTGCTTGGCATGGCGTTTGGCATGGACTGGAAGGTTAGCGAGAAGCGGGGGCTCGTGCGGGCGGGTTATATCGCGGCGGCGGCGGCAGGCCTTGCCGTGCTGGTGTGGTGCTTCGGCCATTCAGCTGTGCTGCTCAACGATTTTGGCATGTACTGGTATCCGTTCGCGCTGATCGCGCCGGGGCTGTGCGTGGGGCTGGCCTACCTGTTTGGCAAGGCGGGGAAGGCGCGCGCGTGGTTTGCGCCCCTGCGGCTGGCGGGGGAAAGCTCGTTTGAAATCTATCTGGTAAACATCTGGCTGTATGAGCTGGGCAAGCAATGGCAGCTGACCGATGCGTGGGCGTGGCTTTGCGTCATGGCGGCAAGCCTTGCGCTGGGCGTGCTCTACCACCTGCTGGTGAAGGCCTGCGTGCGCGCGTGGCAAGCCCGCCGCGGCGCGCCTGCCGCGCACGCGGATGCATGACGGTTCGGAAACAAAGCGATTTGCGTTGTTCTCGCATAAGAATCATGCTATACTGTGCATACCGAAGCCACGGAAGGGGGCGTATGCCGTGCGCCGCATCGAAACCATCCACGCGGTGGGCCATGTGCTCTGCCACGACTTGACGCGCATCGTGCCCGGACAATACAAGGGCGCGCAGTTCCGCAAAGGCCATGTGGTGACCGCCGAGGATATCCCGATGCTGTTGTCCATGGGCAAGGAGCAGCTCTATGTGTGGGAGATGGACGAAAACACCCTGCACGAGAACGACGCGGCAGTGCGGTTGGGCGCGCTGTGCAAGGGCGAGCACATGGCGCAGGCGGGCGACATCCGCGAAGGCAAGCTGGAGCTGGTCGCCGAGCGCGACGGGCTGTTTACCGTCGATACGGAGCGGCTGGCCCAGATCAATGACCTGACGGATATCATGATTGCCACCCGCCACACAAACGAGGCCGTGCACGCTGGGGACAAGCTGTGCGGCACGCGGGTGATTCCGCTGGTGATCGACCGCAGGCAGATTGAAGCGGCGGAAGCCATCGGCGCTGGTGCGCCGCTGCTGATGCTTACGCCGTTCAAGCCGCTCAAAGCGGGCATTGTGACCACGGGCAACGAGGTGTTCAAGGGCCTGATCGAGGATAAATTCACCCCCGTGGTAGAGCGAAAGCTGGCCGCCTACGGCATCCAAACCGTGCGACACATGACGACTGACGACGCGCCGGAGCACATACAGGCCGCGATACAGGCCATGCGCGCCGCGAATGTTGACCTGATCCTGTGCACCGGCGGCATGAGTGTGGATCCTGACGACATGACCCCCGCCGCCATCCGGCAGAGCGGCGCGCGCATCGTGACCTACGGCGCGCCTGTGCTGCCCGGCGCGATGCTGCTGTTGGGCTACTTCGCCGACGGCGTGCCCATCCTGGGCCTGCCGGGCTGTGTGATGTACGCCAAAGCAACGGTGTTCGACCTGCTGTTGCCCCGCGTCGCGGCGGGGGTGGAGATCACCAAGCGGGATATCGTGCGCCTGGGTTGCGGCGGCCTGTGCCAGAGCTGCGTGGTTTGCACCTACCCCAACTGCGGCTTTGGCAAAGAATCGTAGGGGAGGATTACCCTTGAAGAAGGTTGTTTCGCTGCTGGTAACGTTTTCGATTCTGCTGTTTGGCGGTGCGGCGCTGGCCGAAGCCGCGCCCGCCCAAACCGAGCTGGTGGTGTTCGCCGCCGCATCCATGACCGAGGCGCTTACCCAGATTGCCGAGCTGTACAAGGCCGTCGCGCCGGAGGTGACGCTCACGTTCAATTTCGACTCCAGCGGCACGCTGCAAACGCAGATCGAAGAAGGCGCGGAGGCGGACGTGTTCATCTCCGCCGGGCAAAAGCAGATGAACGCGCTGGACATCGCGGCGGGCGCTGAGAAGAACCCCAATGGGCAGGACTTTGTGCTGGCGGGCACGCGTTTTGACCTGCTGAGCAATACTGTGGTGCTGATCGTGCCGGAGGGCGGCGACAAGCAGATTGCCTCGTTTGCCGATGTGGCCACCGACAAGGTGAACCTGATCGCGCTGGGCAACAGTGACGTGCCCGCGGGGCAATACGCGCTGGAGGTATTCACCTATCTGGGCGTGTGGGATCAGCTCAACACAGAGGGCAAGATCACGTTTGGCACCAATGTGAAGGAAGTGCTGGCGCAGGTTGCCGCCGCGGCGGTGGATTGCGGCGTGGTGTATGGGTCGGACGCGGCAACCGGCAAGGGCGTCGCCGTGGCGGCCAGCGCGCCGGAGGGCAGCCACAGGCCCGTTACCTATCCCGCTGCTGTGCTTACCACCAGCGCGCACGCGGAGGCGGCCAAGGCATTTCTTACGTATCTGACGGGCGAGGACGCGGCAAGGGTCTTTGCCGCCAGCGGTTTTTGGGTGTCAGCGCGGTAAAGTGACACGCTTTGCGCTGCCGTTTCAAACGCATCATCAAACGCACGGATTGCACACGCCCACGGAGCGGCTTATGCCGCTTTGCGCAACGGCCCGCGACGTTTCCACGCTTGCCTTGCGGTGTGCGGCAACCACCCACGGCTCGCCTGTCAGGATGCGCCGCCGATCTGGCGCAATGTGTTTGCCTGCCGTATATCAGCCGCGATAATTGGCCCGCGCCAAAGGAAGGGAGTGGCTCGGATGGACCTATTCCCGCTGTGGAACTCCCTGCGCGTGGCGGCCATCGCCACGGTGCTGGTGTTCTTCATCGGCATCTGGGCCGCCAACGGCGTCACGCGCCTGCCCGCGTGGCTCAAGGGCGCGCTGGATACGCTGCTCACGCTGCCGCTGGTGCTGCCGCCCACGGTGGTGGGCTTTTTTCTGCTCAAGACCATCAGCCCCCGCTCGGCCATCGGCGCGTTTTTCCTGAGCGCTTTTGACCTGCGGCTGACCATGGCGTGGTACAGCGCCGTGTTCGCGACAACCATTGTCGCGTTTCCGCTGATGTACCGCACGGCGCGCGGCGCGCTGGAGCAGCTCTCGCCTGAATGGGCGGCCTGCGCGGAAACGATGGGGCTAAGCCGCACGTTCATCTTCTGGCGCATCACGCTGCCCAACTGCAAGGCGGGGTTGCTGGCGGGCACCGTGCTGGCCTTTGCGCGCGCGTTGGGCGAATACGGGGCCACCGCCATGGTGACCGGCTACATTCCGGGGCGCACAGCCACCGTAGCGACCACCGTATACCAGCTCTGGCGCGAGGGCAACGACGCGTTGGCCTACCGCTGGGTGCTGATCGACCTTGCGATATCGCTGCTGGTGCTGGTCGCCATCAACCTGTTGGAAAAGCGGGGAGGTGGCGCGCGTGTTGCAGGCACGGTTTGAAAAGCGCTACGCCGGGTTTGCCCTGCGGGTGGATATCGCGGCGGAAAACGGCACCATGGCGCTGCTGGGCGCGTCCGGCGCGGGCAAGACCATGACGCTCAAATGCCTGGCGGGCGTGGTCAAGCCGGACAAAGGGCAAATCGTCGTGGATGGGCAGATTTGGTTTGACAGCGCGCGCCGCATCGACCTGCGCCCGCAGGAGCGCGGGGTGGGGCTGCTGTTCCAGAATTATGCGCTGTTTCCCAACATGACGGTGCGCCAAAACCTGCTGTGCGGCCTGATGCACGGCACACCGCGCAAAAGCCGCGGCGCGGAGGCCGAACGCCTGCTGGCAGCCTTCAGCCTGCAAGGGCTGGGCGAACGCCTGCCCGCGCAGCTTTCCGGCGGGCAGCAGCAGCGCGTAGCGCTGGCGCGTTGCCTGGCCCGCAAGCCGCAACTGCTGCTGCTGGATGAGCCTTTCGCCGCGCTGGACGCGCACCTGCGCTGGCGGCTGATGCAGGACCTTGGCGAGACGCTGGCCGCCTTTTCCGGCACAGCCCTCTACGTGACGCATGACCGCGATGAAACCTTGACGCTGTGCGACAGCGTATGCGTGATGCACGGCGGGCGCACCCAACCCGCCGTATCAGCGCAGGATTGGTACCAAAGGCCGCAAACGACATACGCCGCGCATCTGGCGGGGTTTGAAAATGTGCTGGATGTGGTTGCGGACGGGGCTGGCTCTGCGACCTTGCACGGATGCGGCGCGGTGTGGCCAAATGCCCCGAAAGGCAGTGCGGCGCTGGCGTTTCGCGCGGCGGATGTGCGGCTGGCCGCCCAGCAAAGGGAATTGGCGATCCGCTGTCGAATTGTGCGCGTATCGGCACTGGAAACGGTGCTCACGCCTGTCACGGGCGCAGGCATACTGCTGCGCGCGCCTGCCCAGGCCACGTATGGCGAAGGTAGCGAAGTGTGGCTGTGCGTGCCGCCGGAGTGCGTCTTGTGGCTGAAACGGGAGGAAACCTGATGTTTACAGCGGCGGTGATCACCGTGAGTGACCGCGCCTTTCAAGGCTTACGGACGGATGCCAGCGGCCCCGCCGTGGCCGCGCGGCTTACGCAGGGCGGTTTTTCCGTGGTTGCGCGCGTGTTGGTGCCAGACGAGCGGGCGCATATTGAAAAGGCTCTGTGCGCACTGAGCGATGAACACGACATCGCCCTGATCGTGACCACGGGCGGCACGGGCTTTTCCCCGCGCGATGTGACCCCCGAAGCGACGTTGGCCATATGCGAACGACGAGCCGACGGCATCCCCGAGGCGATGCGCGCGGCCTCGATGGCCGTCACGCCGCGTGCGATGCTCAGCCGCGCGGCGGCGGGCATCCGCGGTCAGTCGCTGATTGTGAACCTCCCCGGCAGCCCCAAAGCCGCCGTGGAAAACCTTGCCGCTGTGGCCGACACCCTCGCCCACGGCCTGATGATGCTGCGCGGTGGCCCGGCGGACTGTGCCGCGCAGCCCTGAGGAGTGAAGACCACGATGCTTGATACCTGCGGGCGTGAGGTGCGCACCCTGCGGCTCTCGGTCACTGCGGCGTGCGACCTGCGCTGCCGCTACTGCATGTCGGCGGAAGGGTTTGCGCAGCGCGGCGCGCCCCTGTCGGCGGACGAGCTGGTGGCCATCGCCACCGCCGCCGCGAAAAACGGCATCAACAAGGTGCGGCTGACCGGTGGCGAACCGCTGCTGCGCCCCGATATCGTGGACATTTGCGCACGCATCGCGCATGTTGAGGGCATCCGCACGCTGGCGCTTACCACCAATGCCACGCGGCTTGCGGCGCTTGCCGCACCGCTTGCGGCCGCTGGCGTGAGCCGCGTGAACATCTCGCTGGATTCGCTGGACGCGGAATGTTACCGAACGCTGACGCGCGGCGGCGACATAGCGGCGGTGCTGCAAGGGCTGGAGGCGGCGCTGGCGGCTGGGTTTGCGCGCGTCAAGCTCAACTGCGTGCTGATCGGCGGGGTGAACGACGGTGAAATCGGCGCGTTTGTGGCGCTCACTCGTACAAAGCCCGTGGATGTGCGCTTTATCGAGCTGATGCCCATGGGCGAATGCGCGGGCTGGCCTGCGGCGTGCTTTCTCAGCGCGGACGAGGTGCTGCGCCGCGTACCGGAGCTTACGCCTCTTCAAAGCGAGGGCGTGGCCCAGCGCTATCGCCTGCCGGACGGGTTGGGCACGGTTGGGCTCATCCGCCCCATGAGCAACGCGTTCTGCGGCGATTGCGACCGCATCCGGGTTACGGCGGACGGCATGCTTAAACCCTGCTTGCACGGTGCCGAAGAGCTAGACCTGCGCGGCCTGTCGGGCGCGGCGCTGGAAGCGCGCATCGCGCTTGGCATAAGCGGCAAGCCCGCCGCGCATCACCTTAGGGACGGGGGCACCGATACCGATAGGGGCATGAGCCAGATCGGAGGCTGACATGGCGGATCTGACCCACTTCAACGACCAGCAGCGCGCCCGCATGGTGGATGTAAGCGGCAAGGCGCAAACCAGCCGCATCGCCGCGGCGGAGGGCTTCATTCACATGCGCGCGGATACGCTGCGCCTGATCCGCGAAGGGGGCGTGCACAAGGGCGACGTGCTGGCCGTGGCGCAGGTGGCGGGCATCATGGCCGCCAAGCGCACGCACGAGCTGATCCCCATGTGCCACCCGGTTGCCCTGACCGGCGCGGACATCGCGTTTGTCCTGAGCGACGAACCTTGCGGTGTGCGCGCACGCGCTACCGCGCGCTGCCGCGGCGAAACGGGTGTTGAGATGGAAGCCCTCACGGCGTGCGCGGCAGCGCTGCTGACCGTCTATGACATGTGCAAGGCCGTGCAACGGGATATGGAAATCGGCAGCATCCGCCTTATGGAGAAGCACGGCGGCAACAGCGGCGACTATACGCGAAACGGCTGAAGGGGGTGCGCGCTTGGCAAGGGTTGTGAGCGTGAACATAAGCAAGGCAAAGGGTGTGCGCAAGCAGGCTGTGCCGCGCATTGAACTGATTGCCGGGCACGGTATCGTGGGCGACGCGCACGCGGGCGACTGGCACCGGCAAATCAGCCTGCTGGCGGAGGAGAGTATCGACACCATGCGCGCGAAGGGGTTTACGGGCCTCACCGCCGGGGCGTTTGCGGAAAACATCAACACCGAGGGTATTCGCCTGTGCACGTTGCCTGTGGGCACGCGGCTGCGGGTGGGGGAATGCGTGCTGCGGGTCACGCAGATCGGCAAGGAGTGCCACAACGACGGCTGCGCTATTCAAAAAGCGACAGGGCGTTGTGTGATGCCCACGGAGGGCATCTTCGCGGTGGTAGAGCAGGGCGGCTTTGTGGCGGCGGGCGACCCGATTGCCGTGTTGGCGGAGGGTTGAGCGGCTCCTTAGCCAAAGTGTTGTTCAAAGGCAGGCTCACAGGATAACCTGCAAGGAGACTTGAAACGGCGGTGATGCGGCGTGCGACTGAGCGAGGCCATGAACATACCGCGCGGGTTGACCGCCTTGGTGGGCGGGGGCGGCAAAACGTCGCTTATTTGGCGGTTGGCGCTGGAGCTGAGCGAAGGGGCGCGTGTGCTGATCACCACCACGACGCACATCCGCCCGCCCGCCTGCGAAACGCTTCTGCGCCCCTCGCCGGAGGCGGTGCGCGCTGCATTTGACCGCACAAACCTGTTGGCGGCTGGCGACCCCGCCGAGGGCGGAAAGTTGACCGAGGCGCAAGCGTTACGCGGTGCCTATGATGGACTTGCGGATTATGCGCTGATCGAGGCGGACGGTTCCCGCGGGCTGCCGCTCAAGGCTCCGGCGGCGCATGAACCGGTGCTGCCCGATGGCGCCGCGCTGGTGGTGGCCATGGCGGGCATGGCCTGCGCGGGGCAGACAATCCGGGACGCGGCGCACCGCCCGGCGCTGTATGCGGCGCTGTGCGGGCTGCCGGAGGATGCGCGGGTAACGCCTGAGGCTGTGGCGTGCGTGCTGATGCACCCCATGGGTCAGCAAAAAGGCGTGCCGGCACGGTTCGCGGTCGTGCTCAATCAGGCGGACACGCCGCAGCGCCTTGCCTTTGCACGTGCGGTGGCCGCAGGGCTTGCTGCGGACGTTGCCATCATGGCGCTACAGAGCGAACCTGATTTTGTGGAGCTGTGGCATAACGGTAAGCATCTGATCGACACATAGGCCGGGGCGGCGCAGACCCCGCACCCCGAGCGCAACGGGCAGGCAGGGCAACATCTGGGAACAGTTAGTCTTGGTAGTGTCAGACCTTGTCTAGCGACGCTGCGTGCCGGAGCAGGTGAAATAGCCGCAACACGCGGCTGATCGTGGCAAATGCAACGAATTGGGGCGCACAAGAGCCGATGAAAGGAGCGGATCGCCAATGCTGGCCATCATCAAAGGCGCGGGCGATCTGGCCAGCGGCGTGGCCGTGCGACTGCACCGTGCGGGCATCCACCTTATCATGACTGAAATCGCAAAGCCCACCGCCATCCGCCGCACGGTCAGCTTTTGCCGCGCCGTGTGGGAAGGGTTCGCCGTGGTGGAGGGCATAACGGCGCGTCTTGCGCGGGATACAGCCGAGGCCCGCGCCATCGCGTTTGCGGGCGACATCGCCGTGCTGGTGGATGCGGACGCCGCATGCGTGCGAACCCTTGCGCCGGACGCGGTGGTGGACGCGATGCTGCTCAAGCGCAACCTGAACACAACCATAGCAGATGCGCCCGCCGTGGTAGCGCTGGGGCCGGGGTTCACCGCGGGCGCGGACTGCCACGCCGTGGTGGAAACCATGCGCGGGCATGAGCTGGGGCGCGTGCTGCTCCGCGGCTCTGCCGCGCCGAACACCGGCGTGCCGGGCATCATCGGCGGGTATGCGCAGGAGCGCATCCTGCGCGCCCCATGCGACGGCGTGTGGCAGACGGTGCTGGATATCGGCGCGATGGTGGCGGCGGGCGATGTGGTGGCGACGGTGGCCGGTTTGCCGGTTCAAACGCCGCTGGGCGGCGTGGTGCGCGGGCTGCTGCCGGATGGCACGCCCGTCACGCGCGGCATGAAGAGCGGCGATGTGGACCCGCGCGGCATTCCGGCATACTGTGAGACAGTCAGCGATAAGGCGCGCGCCATCGGTGGCGGCGTGCTGGAGGCGTTGCTGATGCTCAGCGGCGGTGTTCGACAGGGGCAGTAGATTGACGTCTTACGCCGTTCGTCCATCAGAAGGATCATTATTTGCGGATAAGCCCCGCCCCATCGGACAAACCGATGGGGCGGGGCTTTGCAGGTTTCAGGAGGGGCGGCGCTGGGCGTAAACCGTAGTGGGGCTTATACTATTTCAAAAGGTCTATCCCGAATTATGTGTAAACGCCAAAACTGCGTAGAACGATAAGATTAAGACTGGCAGGAAAGCAGGGTTCTGCTTTCCTGCCTTGGCTGTAACGGTAGCAAAATCCAGACGGTCTGTCAAGGGCGGACGCGAAGCGGCCGTTCATTTACCCTTGACGGAACGGCTGGATTTTGCTTTTTGACAGTTACGCGGGAAGCCGGTCGGCGAAGAAAACCTCCAGCTGAGAGTGGATCAAACCCCAGTCCTGCCTGCGCCCCGTCCATTTCTTTGTGATGTCCATCATCGCCAGATACAGCATTTTAAGCAGGCTGTCGTCCGTTGGAAAGACGGATTTGGACTTGGTCACCTTGCGCAGTTGGCGGTTGAAACCTTCAATAGCATTGGTGGTGTAGATGATCTTGCGCACTTCGGCCGGATACTTGAAATAGGTGCTCAGGCCCGCCCAGTTGGCTCGCCAGGATTGCACGGTTTTGGGGTATTTCTTGCCCCAGAGCTCCTCAAAACGATCCAGTTCCGCCAGCGCGGCAGGCTCGTCCACGGCGGCGTACACGCGCTTGAGATCGGCCATCAGCGGCTTAATATCCTTGTAGGACACAAACCGCGTGGTATTGCGGATTTGGTGGATCACGCACTTCTGGATCTGCGCCTTGGGATAAACGGCCTCAATCGCCTCGGGGAAACCCGTCAAGCCGTCCACGCTAACGATCAGCATGTCTGCAACCCCGCGGTTTTTCAGGTTGTTGAGCACCGTCAGCCAGAACTTCGCGCTCTCGTTTTCGCCGATGTACATGCCCAGCACGTCGCGCTGGCCTTCCATGTCCAGCCCGATGACGATGTAGACTGCCTTCTTGACGATCTGCCCCTCGGCCCGCACATGGAAATGGATTGCGTCCATATACACCACGGCGTAAAGCTCCTGCAGCGGGCGCGCCTGCCATTCCTTGACCACGGGGAGGATTTTGTCAGTGATGCGGCTGATGGCGCTGTCCGACACATCCAGCCCGTAAATTTCCTTGATGTGCCCTTCGATGTCGCCGGTGGTCATGCCCTTGGCGTACATCGACAGGATTTTCTCCTCGATGTCGCCCGTCAGGGTGGTTTGCTGCTTCTTAACCAGCTCCGGCTCGAACTCGCCTTTACGATCCCGGGGCACTTGAATATCCACTTCGCCGAAGCTGGTTTTCAGCGTCTTCTCGCTATGCCCGTTCCGGCTGTTGTCGGTGTCTTTGTTGCGAAAATCGTACTTGCTGTAGCCAAGCTCTTCATCCAGTTCGCCCTCAAGGCCTTGATTCACAAAGCTTGCGATCATGTCCTTGAACAGTTCCTGAATATCCTCCATGGATTTGATCCCTGCGCCTTCCATGAGCTGTCCGAGTTGCGCCCTGCGCGCTTTCTGCTCCGGGGTGATTCTGCTCTTTGCCATAAAAGAAACCTCCATACTGTTTCTATCCTATCACAGCTTGGAGGTTTACACAAAATGCGGGACGGTCTCATTTCAAATCATGGACGCTTCCATCTCTCGGCGATTCTATCCCGTAACTTCGTCACGAAAGCTCGCCGTAGCCCCGCTACGCCTTCGCTTCCGTTCCTCGTCACAGCATAAAATCACTCGCGAGCAGCGATGCATCAATGTATTAAATAGTATGACACAGCTACCCGCGCGTCTGTCATGCGGCGCTAGCGGGGCGGTTCAGGCCTGCCCGCCCTGCATTGCGCGTTCCGCGCGGCACCTAATCATTTCCGCCGCGATGCTCACGGCAATCTCCATGGGGGTTTCCGCCTGTATGGGCAAACCGACGGGCGTATGCACGCGCGCGAAATCGGCCTCCGTGAAGCCTTGCGCCAGCACCACTGACTTCGTGTGCGCGATTTTGGAGCGACTGCCGATCAGGCCTATGTAGTATGCGGGCGAGCGGAGCGCCTGCAATAACGTGTCCGTATCGTTCACATGCCCGCGCGTCATGATGACCACTTCATCCTCCGTAGAGATGCGCAGGCGTGAGCCGATCTCGGCAAACGGTGCGCAGTGCACCTGCGTGACGTCGGGGAACAGCGCGCGATTGGCGAAGGCGGGCCTGTCGTCATACACCACGGGGTTGAAATCTAGCTTTGCCAGCAGCGGCGCCACGCACTGGGACACGTGCCCCCCGCCGAACAGGTAGGCATGGGTGATGTGGCGCACCGGCTCCACCAGCAGGCCCGTTTCGACGCCATCCGCCTGCCAAACCGCAAGCCGCCCGCACAGGGCATTCGCCTGGTCATACGGCGCATCAGTGCCGTTCAACGCGGCCATCTCCACAACACGCCCTGTCATCAAGCGCCTGCTGAGCCAAAGGTTTTCGTCCGCGGTTCGCACGCGCGCAAGCAGCGATGCAAAGAACGGCAGCATTATGGGCGTCAGCAGCTGATAGAGCAGCGTCACCTGGCCGCCGCACACCATGCCAAGCGATTGCACCTCGCTTTGCGTCAAGGTGTAGGCTTCCAGCCGCGAAGGCGAGTTTTCCGGCACGGCGTACGGCGTATGCGCGAGGGGTCCTTCTTCGGCACCGTCGGTGGGCTTCGGCGGACGCGTGTTGGTTGTGCCCGGCTGCGAAAGCAAAGCCTGCAACTCGGTCTGCGCGCGGTACTCCAGCACGCCGCCGCCCACGGTTCCCTGCGATGTGCCGCCGATGGTCACCAGCATGCACGCGCCCGCGCCGCGCGGCACTGAGCCGCTTGCCTTGACAACCGTTGCCAGCGCCACGGCGCGGCCCTGTGTCAGTTCGTCCACCAACAGGGGCAGAAGTGTTTTCATGATGTGCCCTCGCGTTTCATGGTTTGATTTGCGACATGTTTCTATCAACGATGCCCGTTTACCCTCTTGCGCCGCGGCTCTCCTTCAGGTTTGTCAGGCGGGCGTTGGTTTCTTCAGCCCAGCTGTACTCGCTCATGTACTCGCCGTTGTACTTGGCCACGGCTTCCCGGTCGCCACTTAAAAACCGCAGATAGTCGCAGGTGAAGGTTTCGGGTCGCACATGCTTGGCAGGGCCCTCCGCACTCAGGATGAAGTCGATGCCCCCCGCGGCCAAGATCTCGCGCAGCCGCTTGAGCGTCATGCGGTAGAGCGCCTTGGTGTTGTCGTCGTCCGGTTTGTCCTCCCACAGGAGCGTTATCGCCAGCCCCGATGCCACGGTGCCGCCCGCGCGGTCTACCAGCAAGGCCAGCAGCTCCTTGGGCTTGGGGCTGGTGATGGGGAACAGCGCGCCGTCCACATACACATCAAAGCAGGGGACGGTTTGGATGTACACGGCCCTGCGGGGGATATCCTGCATCCGTTTGGCCTTGTCCAGCTCGCGGGCGAGCATCTCCTGGTTGTAAGGCTTGAGCAGGTAGCCCAACGCGTTCACGCCGAATGCGTCCAGCGCGTAGCGGTCATAGGCGGTCACAAAGAAGATGCGGATGCCCGGGTCGAGTTTGAGTAACTCCGTTGCCAAATCGATGCCGCGCATACCGGGCATTTCGATGTCCAGAAACGCTGCGTCCACCGGATTGAGGCGCGCAAAGGCCAGCGCTTCCAGCGGCACGGTAAAGCAGTGCAGCGCACACACGTCCGGCAAGGTGCTTGCGATGGCCTCGAACTTGCGCACGGCCAGCAGTTCGTCATCCACGTAGAGTATCTTCATGCGGCGCTATTCCTTTCAAGTCCGGCATATGGATTTCGACTGTTGTGCCCTTGCCCGGCTTGCTGTGGATGATAAACGTTGCGCCCATCATGGATTCCATGCGCTTTTTGGCGTTGGCCAGGCCGATGGAATCGGCGTTGGGGCTTTGCATATCCGGATCAAAGCCCACGCCGTTGTCGATGATGCGCACAATGGCCTCGCCCTCGCCGCGCTCCGTGTTCACCACCACAAGCCCGCCTTCTGGTTTCGGGCTCACACCGTGGCGGATGGCGTTTTCCACCAGCGTTTGCAGCGACAGCGTGGGCACCTGAAAATCAACCGTGTTTATGGCGTACACCACGCGCAGCTTTTCGCCGTAGCGCAGTTGCTCCAGCCGCACATAATACTTGATGTGGTCCAGCTCCTGCTCAAAGGGCACGGGCGCGCGCTGTTCCAGCGAGCGAATGTTACCCCGCAGGTAGTTGGACAGCGAGGTGATCGCCTGATCGGCCATGATGGGGTCGGTCAGGCACAGGGCGCTGATGGCGTTGAGGGCGTTGAACAGGAAATGCGGCTTGATCTGGCTGAGCATCACGGCGATGCGGCTCTGGGTCAGCTCGTTCTCCAGCTTCATGTATTCACTGTTGCGGCGCAGGGTTTCCCGCAGGGTTTGCAGCAGGCGCAGCGTCTCAAACGCGCTGAACAGCAGAAAAGCCAGCGCATAGAACAGCCCCTGCGTTCGCCAGTGAAACAAGTAGCTTGCGAAGTTGAGCAGCGTGCCGCCAAAAAGGATGAACAGCGGCATCACCTCCCGCCGAACCTCAGGCTCGCAGTGCGTGCGGATGGTACGGATCAGGCTGTAGGTGAGCGCCGTGATCGCCAGCACATCCACCAGCACGAACGCGCCTGTCAACAGCGACAGGTCTATAAGCCCGAACGTTTGCAGAAGAACGCCGACCAGCGCCGCCGCCAGCACGCCATACAGCGCGGCCGTGCCCACCCGCGCATAGCGCGCCGCCAGCAGAGCGCGCAGGTAGCGCAGCAGGAATACGGGCAACAGCGCCATGCAAAGCATTTCCAGCGTGAGGGTAAAGGCCGGATAGGGCACGATCAGCGAGATAAACTCGTAGTTGATGCCCGTCCATACACCGGATGCAAACACGAATGCGGACAGGAAAACATAGTCCGCCGCACGGCGCAGGCGCAGCGCGCGAGCGTACAGGCTCATGCCCAGCATGATTAAACCCAGCAGCATGATGCCCGCGCTAGCAACGATGTTGATGATCTGGCCTGAAAGCGCCGCCTGAAAGGCCATATGTTCCGAGCCGGTGGCCAGCGAATCGAAGAACCGCCGAAATGAGGAAAGCGTAGGGCCTGGGTAGAGGCTTTCCAGTGTGAGCACTACCGCGTCGCTCTCGCGGATGCCCGTGCTGGTGAAGGCCGTCCACACATCGCCGCCGCTTTGCATGAAGGCGGGGCGCACGTCCCCCCAGGAAAATACGATGCGCCCGTTCACGGCAAGCGTCACGCGCAGGTTGGGGATGCGCATCACCACCTGTGTGTTGGCCGCCACCGCAGGCGACACATGCCCGTAGACCGTGAGCCGCTGATAGCCCTGACTCTCCGGTGGTGTGCGGCTGTCAAAGGGCAGGCGTTCGGCCGCGCCGTCCAACGTGTAAGCACCCGCCAGCGTCAGCGGCACGCAGGCGGTAAACGCGGGCTGCCTCGCGCCGTCCGACAGCAGCGTACGGCCCAATAGCAACACTGCCAGCGCCAGCGTGCCCACCAGCAACGCCCCGAAAACGCGCCCTCGTTTCACATGCATGATCCCCTGCGGCGGCGCGCATCCAAGCCACGCCGACTTGTGGCTCTATTATACCGTATCGGGCCGCCGCATGGCAACCACGGTGCGGGCGGAACCACCGTGACCCGTGCGCGGGGGTGCGCGCAAAAATGCGCCCGGCTGCAAGCTGCCGGGCGCGAAGGAAACAGGTACGGGGGTCAGCCGTTGGCGGCTGTACCCTTTTTAGCAGCCTTCAGGCCCAGCGCCTCGGCGGGCAGCGCGGGAATAATAAGGCCCGCCAGCACCATCGCCACCAAAGCGGTCACGATCTGCACAAACTGTGCGGGGGCCGCGACGGCCAGCGCCGCGCCAAAGGCAAGCCCCTTGGCCGAGGTAAGCACCAGCGCTTGCCCGAGGGTAATCACGCAGAACTTCACCAGCGCGGCGATCACGCCCACGACGCTCCAGCGCACCCACGTAACCTTCAGCGATGCCTGATCCTTGCGGGCAAACAGTGCGTAGAGCAGCACCAGCACCGCGTTGCCCGCGATGATCCAAGGCATCATGGGCAGCGTGGCGTGCGATTGCAGCAGCGCAAACAGCGGAGCTACCACGGCCACGGCCATACCGCTCCACAGGCCCACCGCGACCGCCGCGATGATCAGCGTCAGGTTGATGAGGCTGCCGATGATGTAGGTGGAGATGATGTTGCTGCCGCCCAGCACGGGGCGCAGCAGCTGGAATACGACGGTCAGGGCAATCAGGATGGCGGTGGTCACCAGTTTACGGATATCGTTCGTACGCATAAGCAATCAATCCTTTCCATTTGCGGGGTTCGTTTTCTTTTTGGCGAGCGCGCTTTTAACTTCCACGCCCGCGATGTTGCCCAGTTTGGCGGTCAGCGAGCCAAGGGTCAGGTTGTCGCCCTCGACGATCAGCCCGATCACGGCGGACGCGGTTTCCGCGTCAGGCACGCCGACGCGCGCGCGAATGACGCCGGCATACTGCCCCAGCGTGTGGTTCACATCATCGGCGGCGGTGCGGTCGTTCAGCACCACGCCGATGAAGCCAAGCCGTCTGTCATCAGCCACCGGAGGAACCTCCTTTCACGCGGGGCAGGGCCCCGAAGCCAGTCAAAAAGGCGGCAAGGCAAGCAACGCCTAACCGCCTGTGTTGATACGCATAAGCATCCTCCTCTCTCTCCGCCGTTGGCCTGCGCCTTGGGCGTCAACAGGGTTATGGGTGCGGTGCGGGGGATTTGCCCTGATGGCCTGCGCCACGCGGGTTTATCCGATCCGCCCGGTTGACTCATTATACCGCACTTTTGCGCTTTATGAAACCGTCCGCAACGGGTTTTCCGCTGCGGGCAGGGCCTCGACCGACGCGGCCTCGCCCTCCGCCGCTTCTGTTTCCTGCGGCGCTGGGGCGGGCGAGGGGGAAACGTAGGTGCCGTCGCGCATCTGCAACGCGATGTCGTAGGCGACCTTGAGCTGCGCGTCGCGCAGGTCGCCCATTTCGTAGAGGGTCACGTCGCCCTTGGGCAGCGTGGCCGTTACATCCGGCGTGATACCCACGTTGTGCAGGCTGCGGCCCATGGGGGTAAAGTACTGCGCGGCGGTCAGTTGCATGCCCTCGCCCTCGTCGCCCACGGGCAGCACAAACTGCACGATGCCCTTACCATAACTCTGCGTGCCCACGACCGTCGCGATGCCGTAGTCCTGAAACGCGCCCGCGAGGATCTCGCTGGCCGAGGCGGCGTTTTCGTTCATCAGCAACACCATGGGGATCGACAGCGCGCCCTCGGTGGCATCGTAATCGTCGCGCGAGCCGTCGCGGTATTCCATGTAGGTCACGTTGCCCGCGGGCAGGAAAATGTCCGCCAGCTTGACTGCGTCCTCAACCCAGCCGCCGGGGTTGTCGCGCAGGTCGATGATCAGCGCCTTGGCGCCCCGCGCCACCAGCGCGTCCAGCTGCTCCTGAAAACGCGCGTAGCAGTCGCCCGCGAACTCAAACAGCTGGATGTAAGCCACGTTGCCTTCCAGCATGGTGGAGCTGACCCAGTTGACATGCACCACCGCGCGCGGCACGGTGAAGTCAATCAGCTCCGAGCCGCGCAGCACCTGCACGTCCACGGGCAACGCCACCTCGCCGCGCATGATGCGGACCGCCTCGTTCAGCGTCACGGCGGTCACGTCCAGCTCGTCCACCTTGGAAAGGATATCGCCCTTGCGGATGCCTACCGCCTCGGCGGGGCTGCCCGCAAACACGCGGGTGATGGTGCACAGCATGGTTACATACGATGCGGAGATCTGGATGCCGATGCCCGCGTACTCGCCCGTGTCGGACTCCCAGAGCGCTTCGTATTCCTCGGCGTTGTAGTAGTATGTGTAAGGGTCGCCAAGGCCCGCGAGCAGCCCGCGCTTCGCGCCCTCCAGCATCGCGTCCAGATCGGGCTGCTGATAGTAGTATTCCTCCACCATCTGGCCCAGCACATCCAGCGCGGCATACTTTTGCAGGCGCTCGTACTCCGCGCGGGTAACGGTCACGGTATCGTCGCCGCTGTCCAGCGCGTTGAAAATGGACGAGCTGGCAGACGGCAGCAGCGAGCAGCCCGTGAGCGCCGCGGCGGCCAACAGCATCGCGATCACCAGCGCAACGGCGCGTTTCAGGTTTTTCAAGGGCACACCTTCTTAATAGATTTGCTTGGGCTTTTCTTGCCCGCATTTCTTGAGCTCGTAGAGGATCTTGAAGGTTACGGCGTTGTCTAACTTTCGCAAATCAAGCCCCGTGAGGCGCTGCACCTTGTCCAACCGGTAGACCAGCGTGTTGCGGTGTATGTAGAGCTGCCGCGCGGTGTCCGACAGGTTCAGGTCCTTGCGGAAGAACATCTCGATGGTCTGGAGCATCTCCTCATTGAACAGCTTGGCTGTTTTGCGGTTAAAGAGCAGCGCGTGGTAGTGCATGCTCTCCTCACGCGGCACGTTCATAAGGAAGCGCTCTAACAGCAGGTTGCGGAATACATGGATGGTTTCCTCGGGCGAAAAAATGTGCCCGACCTCCATGGCGCGCTTGGCCTCCTGATAGCTCTCCCCCAGGAGCGACAGCGAGGGTTTGCTCTCGCCGATGCCGATCTCGGCAGTCTGCACAGCCTCTTCCATCAACGTTTCCTGAACGGCCTGCGCGAATTGGTAGAGCTCGTCCGGGCCGTCGATGCCGTTCATGTCCTTAATCAGCGCCACCACGTGGCGGTTCATCTCGATGAGCGTATCCGTGTCCGTCAGCGGCACCAGCTCGCCCAAAATGCTGTAAGCGCTCGCCTTCTCGGTGCGCTCGATCTGAAACAGCATGACCGTGCGCTCCATCTCCAGCGCGATCTGGTGCTCTGCGGCACGCGAGGCCAGGTCCGCGCCGGTGAGCTCCTGGCGTAGCACGCGGCGGAACACGTCGCTGTGGCTGGCGATGGACAGGCCGCTCTTAAACATGCTCATGAGCATAGCGTCCGCGACGATCAAAATGTTCTCCGCGCCCGGCACATCCGCCGGACTGGTGAGAATCAGCGGCGGGTTCATGTCCAGCGCGCGGTAGAGCCTGTCCTCCACGCGGTGGGTGATGCCCGCGGCCATCACAAAGCTGGGCAGCGTAGCGCCGCTTCCGTTCTCCGGCACCAAACATGCACCCTGCGCGTCCAGCAGGCGCATAGCAATGCTGAGTTGCTCGAACGTCTTCTCGATCCGTTTTATATAGCGCTTCTCGATATACATGCGGCGTTTCCCCTTCCGAGCAACATCCTGTGGATATTACATGCCCAGTATACCACAACTGGCGCACCCTGAAAAGGACTACGTTGCCATGGCGGCACCGCCGCGGCTGCGTTTGCGCGCGATGCGCCTCCGTGCGGAAGGCGCGCAGTATAACCGCGCGGCGGTGGGACGCACAAAAGTGCGCCATGGCTTGAAGGCGCATGGCGCGGGTAGGGGCATATCTTTTACAAGCAGGCGGGAGGCGCGCAACGGCGCAGGCCGGTTCAGGAGCCGAGAGATACTACAGGTCGAGAGATTCAAAGCGCGAGGCGGAGACGCGCGCAGCCAGCAGCGTGAGCAGCGCGAAGCACGCCACGCCGATGCCCAGCACCGCAAGCTTGGCCCCCAGGTGCGCGGGGTCGGGCGTGTCCAGCACATCGCGGAAGAACGGCGCAACATGCGTGAGCCCCTCCGCCAGCACGATGAAGACCATCACCGCCGTGCTGCCCAGCACGAACGCCCTGCCCACCTTCGCGGGGTTGGCATAGTAGACGGGGAAGAAGATGGCGTTGAACAGCCCCAACAGCAGAAACCCCATGCCCAGCAGCGCAAGGTTCGCTTCCATGCCCACTTCGTTGGCCGTGGGTATCAGGCGGTTGCGCAACACCATGCAGGCCGCGGCCAGCGCGAGCTGCGCCAGCTCCACCAGCACGGAAAAGCAGATGCGCGCGGTGACGATCTCTCGCTTGCGTACGGGCAGCGCGAGTGTGAACTCGATATCGTGGTTCTCCCGCCCGTTCAGGCACAGGAAGAAAAGCCCCAGCGTGGTGTAGAAGAACGTGATCAGGTAGGGGTAGTTGGGGATCAGCAACATGGCCGACAGCGACAGGAAGATAATGTTCGTCGGGTGCAGGGCTAGCCGCAGTTCCTTCATCAGCAGGTTTTTCATGGCGCTCACTCCTTTTCCAGATGGACCATGATGGTGTCCAGACCGGCGGGCTCGCCAATGACCCCCAGCGCGCGCGCATCCTCCGCCAAGGCGATGGCGGTGTAGCCGTGCTTGGCGGGCTTGAGGCCGATCAGTTTCTCACGCAGGGCGGGGGTCAGCTGCGCGTCGGTGAGCGTATAGGCGCGGTAGCGGCTGACGAACGCATCCAGCGGCTCGCTGGCCACAATGCGCCCTTGCCGGATGTAGGTGAGGCGATCCGCGCATTTTTCCAGATCGCTGGTGATGTGCGTGGAAAACAGGATGCTGGTGCCTTCGCGTGCAAGCGTCAGGAAGAGGTCCAGCAGTTCGTCGCGGCTCACGGGGTCAAGCCCGCTGGTGGGTTCGTCCAGCATGAGCAGCTCCGCGTGATGGGACAGGGCCAGCGCGAGGCTGTACTTGACCTTCATGCCCGCGGACAGCTGGTGGACAGCCTTGCGCTCATCCAGCGCAAACTGGGCGAGGTAGCGGCGGTAAACGGCTTCGTCCCAATTGGGGTAAAAGGCGCGCGTCGCGCCCGTGATGGTGCGCAGCGGGCTGTGCAGGTAAAAATCCGCCCCGCCGGACACAAAGCCGATGCGCTGTTTTATGGCGAACTCGTTTTGCGCAAACGGGAGCCCGAAAAAGCGGATGTCGCCCGCATCGGGGTGCACGAAGTTGAGCAGCGACTTGAGCGTCGTGGTTTTACCCGCGCCGTTACGGCCAATGAAGCCCATGATTTCCCCCTGGCGTACGGTGAAACCCACATCCGCCAGCAAAAAGCCCGGGTAGCGCTTGGTCAGCCCCTGGATCGTAAGTACGTCCATCGAATTCCTCCTGACTGCTGCGTTCGCTTCCGCACCATATTCCACATGGCTAGCGCGCCACACGCCGCGCGCGGCGCCAAACCCTGCAGCTGTTGCGGGAAAGCTATGTGAAACATGGCTTACGTTGCGTAACAAGCGTAATGATAAACCGAACCTACGCAACTGTCAACGCCAGAACGCCGAAAGATACATTGCAGGGATTGACAACCGCATTATGCGCTGTTAAAATAACACCCGCCAATCAAAGTGCATCAAACGGGATCAAACCCGACAGCGAGGTGTCAAAGTGCCGCCCAAAATACAGTATACCAAAGCGGACCTGCTGCGTGTCGCCTTCAAGCTGACGCGCGCCAAGGGCCTGGCCGCCGTGAACGCGCGCGCGATCGCCAAGGCGTTGGGCTGCTCCACACAGCCGATTTTCCGCGCCTTCCACTCGATGGACGAGATCCGCAACGAGGTCATGCGCATGGGCATGGATTTGTACGGGCTGAACATCACGCGCAGCGCGGCGAATGCGGACAGACCCTATCTGCGCACGGGGCTGGCCTACCTGACCTTTGCCGCCGAGGAACCGGAGCTGTTCAAGCTGCTCTTCATGCGCGACCGCATCAGCGACGGCACCATCGCCGACATCAGCGACAACACGCTGGACTATGTGCTGGACCTGGTGATGGCAAACACCGGCATGACGCGCGAAAAGGCCATGCAGTTCCACCGGCACCTTTGGATTTACACGCACGGGCTGGCGTCGATGATCGCCACCCGTTTTGTGACGCTGGAGGTATCACAGTACGAAATGCTGCTGGGCGAGCAGTACCACGCAGTGCGCCTGCTATACGGATTGCCGCCCGAGGGCGACTGAACGTGACCCCTGAAAAAGGTGCTTGACAGACGCTAAAATCTGATGTATTATAACAACCGTTGTGAGGGCAATCCGCCTAACCGATATCGCGTTGGCCCATGCAGCGCAAGCATCCTTCGGTTAAGGCTCGAACGCCTCATCTGCGGATGGGTTCTGTGCGGGCGTGGCGGAATGGCAGACGCGCCGGATTTAGGTTCCGGTGCCTAACGGCGTAAGAGTTCAAGTCTCTTCGTCCGCACCAATGCTTTCAAGCGTGAAATCCGTGGAACGTGCGGTAGTAGCTCAGTGGTAGAGTGCCACCTTGCCAAGGTGGATGTCGCGAGTCCGAATCTCGTCTACCGCTCCACTTTTCTGCTTGGCGGCCTCTGGCGGAGAAATGAACCCGGCGACGCTTGCAGGCGGGTGTAGCTCAATGGCAGAGCTCCAGCCTTCCAAGCTGGTCACGTGGGTTCGATTCCCATCACCCGCTCCAAAACGACGGCCTGCAAGGGCCGTCTTTTTGTATGCATAGGCAAACCGAGGAAGCATTGCCGCCTGTGCCGCAAGGGGCGGTTATACGGCCCGTGCGTGCGCCCGCCCAGATGTGATTTGGCTTTGCACAGCCTTGTGTATCGGTCTGTGCGACCCTCCCGCGCGGTATCAGCGTGTTGCACCCCCGCCACAGCGGAAAAGGGTCAAGGGCGAAGCCGCTGTAGGGTGATGGGGCAAAGCCCTTGCCTGCCGGTGGGCTTGTGCCTGTACACTTTCGTTGCAAGCACCACGAGCGTCAAAGGCGCGATGTGGTGCGACGTATCGCAGCAGTTCGGTTTGTCAGCGGTCAAACACCGCTGCGCGGCTAGAGCAGGTATCCGGTGAAGTAAAGCCCCGCGACGGCCAGTGTGCCCGCGCCAAGCACCAGCAGCAGGCCACGCGTCACCTTTCGACTCAGCGGGAGGGGCGGCTCGTCCGCGATGCCCGCGTCTGCATGCTCCTCCGCGTCGTCGGCTTTTTTATCCACAAAGACGGAGCCCAGCAAAATGGGCTCGCCGCTGGGTGTGTGCATGATAGAACTGATCAGGCCCGTAACGTCGCCGGTGGTGTCGTCCGGCAGGGGTTTATCCTCGCTGAAGGCGACGGAAAGCGCGGCGGCGTACGCCTCGGGGTAGGATGCGCCATAGGCTTCAAACAGCTGGTTGGCCTGCCCGGGCTCCGCGCGCGCGTAGGTGCGGTTTGCAACCGGCACTCGCACCTGCGCGGTAGGCTGCCACCCCGCGGCGGCGGGGCTGTCCATGCCGGGCGGGGCAGCAGCCTCGCGGTAATCCTCGCTCTGGTAGCGCAGCACGTCGCCATCCTCGGCCCATGCCTGCGCCAGCGCGCCCGCCACCTGCTGTTCGGCGTTTGGGTCGCTTTGGTTCGGCTTGCCCAGCGCGACAGCATAGTCGTAGGCGGTCAGTTTGCCGTGCGGCGCGGGATCGTCGTCTTGGCTGGCCAGCGCGGCGAGCCGTGCGGCGCGGTTTCTGGCAGAGGGAAAATCCGGGGTATGGTCTAATGCGGCGCAGGCGCAGGCAACGCCCTGCGGCAGGGCGAGGGTCTGCGGTCCTTCACCTTTGGGTTCCGGCGCGGCAGCAGACACAGCCGGCGGGGCGGGCATCGCCTTGGGAGGCGGCAGCGGCGCGCGCTGCGCCCCGTGCACATCTGCCTGTCCTGCCTGTGCGTTCGGTTGCGCGGAGGGATCCGTGCGGGGGTTAAGGGGGTCGTTTGCCATAACGGTAGGCCGAATCGCCCGTGCGGGCGACCGGAGCCTTGCCACCACCTTTCTTCGTTGATACGCAAGCGCTTGCCTGCGTGCGGCAAATTGGCTACAATGGGATAGCTGATCGCCCGTGTGACGAGGGGAGCCGTTGGTATGAGGTCGAAACAACGTAAGACCGTTTGGGTGCCGCTCGCGCTGGCGGCGCTGCTGACCGCAGCGGCGCTTGGCTGGCTGCTTCTGCGCATACCCGAGGGAGTGAGTTTTGCAATGGACATGGGCCCCGGCTGGAACCTGGCCAACACGCTGGATGCGCACGGGTTGGGGCGCGGCGCGGGCGATACGGCGACCTATGAGCGCTACTGGGGCAGCGAGCCCGCTTCGCAGGCGCAGATCGACGCCATCGCGCAGGCGGGCTTTCGCACGCTGCGGTTGCCGGTCACCTGGTTTGAGCATATGGACGCGCAGGGCCGCATCGACCCTGCCTGGATGGCGCGCGTGCGCACCGTGGCGGACATGGCGCTGGCTGCGGGTATGCGCGCGATCGTCAATGCGCACCACGACGTGTGGTACGAGCCTGCACCAGAGCGACTGGACGCCGCGCAGGCGGCCATGCGCGACGTCTGGGGGCAGATCGCGACCGCGTTTGCCGACTGCGACGAGCGCGTGCTGTTCGAGGGGATGAATGAACCCCGCCTGCTGGGCCATCCCGAGGAGTGGACGGCGGGCACGCCCGAGGCGCGCGCCTGCGTGAACGCTCTGAACGCCGCCTTTGTGGAAACCGTGCGTGCCGCGGGCGGGGGCAATGCCACGCGTTATCTGCTGATCCCCGCCTATGCGGCGGGCATTGGCGAGGAAGCGCTGGCCGCCCTGCGGGTGCCTGAGGACCCCTGCGTGATGGTATCCGCGCATGTGTACGCGCCCTACGGATTCACGTTGGACGAGCGCGGCATGGCAGGCTGGTCGCCCGATACGGCGACGGACTCGCAGGAGATGGCTGACGCGTTTGCGCGCCTTTGGCGGTTGTTTGTCTCGCGTGGAATCCCCGTGGTGGTGACCGAGTTCGGCGCTGTGGACAAAAGCAACGAGGTTGCGCGGGCGGCGTGGGCAGCCGCGGTCATGCGCCTTGGCCGCACGTACCGCATACCCTGCCTGTGGTGGGATACGGCTTTGCTGGAGAAGGGCAGCCACACCTGGCGGTATCCGGCGCTGCTCAGGGCGCTGGTGCGCTAAGCGCGGCAGCTTTGAACGTATCGGCTACCGCGTAAACCCCAACATCGCCCGTAAGGCCCGTGTTGGCCGTCATGAAAGCCTGTATGGCGGGATCGGTTTCCACGATCACGAAATAGTCGTAGCCTTGCACGTCGTCAAGCAGCGTGCCGTCCGTTTTGGCGGTCGCCTGCACGCCGGGCGTAAACAGCATATAACGCCCTACGTAGAGCAGGTAATCATCCGTTACCTGCCGGTCCGTATCTGGCGCGTAAAGCAGGTAGCGGTTTGCGTCGCCCTGCGCCCATTGGTTGCCCAGCACGGTTTCGGCATGTGCGGGCAGGGTGTTCGGGTACCCTTCCTGCAACGCGTTCATGCCGTAGAGGTCAGTGGTCAGAAACAGCATCGACACGGTGAACACCGCAAGCGTCGCGCTCTGGTAGATGCGCTTGGTCGTGAGCGACTTAAAGGCGCGGTAGTCGCGCTCCTCGCCCTGCTGCACGTACAGCGAGCGCTCCACATCCCGCGTCAGGCACAGGGCCAGCGCGCCGATGATAAACAACACCATGCTGGCGGCGTAGCGCTCGAAGCCCGCCAGCCGAAGGGCTTCCCCCGTGGGCATGGCAACGAGGTAGAAGGCCAGAATGCCCGCGTAATAGACCGCCATCAGCACATCGCACAGCGCCAGCACGCGCAGCAACTTCCAGCGCAGCCCAAAGCCGAAGCGCGCGTTCAGCCATGCCACCACGGCCAGCAGGTTGACCAGCAGGATCCCCTGCGTGGCCAACTGCTGCGGCGACGTGACCGACTGGAAGAACAGGCTGATGATCGACTGTACCTGTTCCGGTGTCTTGTCCGGAATCATGGCGTAGAGGTTGGTAAGGTCCAGCGTGCGCAGTGTGGACAGGCTTACGTTGAACTTGGACGTCTCGCCCGCAAAGGTGGCATTCACATGCGCGTTCCACAGCAACAGCGGCACGAACGCGGCCGCGATGGATAGAAGCCCGCCCAGCCACGTGAGCGCGCGCAGGCTGAAGCGCCTGTGCGCGCGCGAGGGATAGCCAGCATACAGGAGGTAGAGGAACGCGGGCATGGCAAAGAACACGCCTGTGTTTTTAACAACCAGCAGCAGGCCCAGCACAGGCACGCTGGCCAGGCAGGCGACGGCGTATTTTTTAGCGCTCTCCGTGGCACCCGCTATGGCGGCCAGCGACAGCAGGGGCAGCAGATAGTCCACCAAGAGGTTATTCACGCGGATGCTGATGTTGAAAAAGCTCATGATCGACGCGCCAAGCCCTAACAGCGCCGCCAGCAGGAAGCGCTTGCGGTCGCGCATGACGCCGCAGAACGCGTAGAAGCAAGCGGTGATGAGCATCAGCTGGCCCACGAGCATCACGCCCTCGCTGCGGCCCACGATCTTGCACACGTAGTACAGCAATGACGACGTGCCTAACGGATAGTTCTTAAAGTCGATCAAAGCGCTGGCCGCGTCTGGGATACGGTCCGTCACCAGCATCTGCTTGACCACCAGCGCCCAGTGCGAGAAATTGTCATAGTGGATCAGTCGGTAGTTGATCAGGCTGGCGAAAGCGACCCAGAACCACAGGATGAACAGCACATTGATCAGGTTGAGCGTGGGGCGTGGGAACGCGGATGCGAGCCTGCGCGCAAGTACCACGATCAGCAGCAGCACAAACCCAAGGCCAAACACCACATACGCTGCCGTGGCCAGCACGCCAGCAAGCCCCGCAAAGTACATCGCAAGGGTGATGACCGACAGGCTGAACACATAGCTGAAGTAGACCGGAACCCCCAGAAACGCGCGCGCGAAGGCCACATAGCCCAGCAGCGACGCAAACAGCGCGCCGAAGCGGATCAGCGGGAATAGCCAGGTCATCTGCTCACCCCCCGTTTGCGCATGTCCACCGTGTTGTCGATATCGGGCCGGGTCGCCCACGTCGTAAGGGCCTTGAGGAACGTTTCGCTGCGGTTGATTTCACCGATGTTGAGCACTTTCATCAGCTTCTCGTTGGGTTGCAGAGGGCGGCCTTTCGTGGGCGCACACACGATGCGGCACTGGTCGTTAAGCCGGATGGTCAGCTGCGCGGGCTTCTTGCGGGGCAGCGTCAGGTTGCGCACCAGCAGGAAGCGGTAGCTGAAGTCCACCACCGTGCAGTTGCCGCCCTCTTCAAATTGCACAAAGCGGTCGATCTGCACGCGGGGCTCGGTGCGGCGCTCGGACACAGGTTTGCGCAAACGCTGATACTGGTTGTTGATGATATCGTCCACCAACGTCATCCAGCTGTTCATGCGCTTGGGCAGCGGGTGCTGGCGGTCGTAGATCATTTGCAGGTATTGCCGCCAGTTGGGCTCGCTCATGCGCACCACCGCGCAGTGGTAGCGCCACAGGCTGTTTTCGCTGTCCACATACAGTACCTTCGCGGTCATGGTGGCCTGATAGCGGTCGTTGCACAGGTACATGGTCAGCGGGGTATGGTCCGGCACATAGACAGGCATTGGCAGCGTAAACATGATACCGCCCTCGGAGATGTTCTCCGTGACGGTTTCGATGCTGTAGCCCTCGTAGGACACGCAAAGTGGTATGCGCGCGTTGAAGCGCTCGCTCTGGCGCACGGCGCGCCGCCCCATCATGAAGAACACCGCGTACAGCAGGGTCACGATGTTGAAAGCCAACCAGAAGATGATGAACGCGCCATAGAGCAGCGCCACGCCGGACTTGTCCGCTACGAAGCGGATCAGCGCCGCGACCGAGAGGCCCAGCATCAGCACCTGCGGCATCAGGTAGAGCAGCTTGCGATCCTTCTGCTTTCGCTTCTTATCGGTCACCTTGAATTTCGTCTGCTTGATGCCAATGGTCTCCAGCAGCACCGGCAACGCGAGGTAGGGCGCCAGCGTGATGTCCACGATCTGGTTCCACCGCTGGTTGCGAATGTCGCTGGCGAAAAACCGCTCCGCGATGT
>Ga0351891_1117_pt1 | contig 30092 bp, 21 predicted proteins | sample TotcelFGM3001K13_FD_206768 | JGI IMG/M metagenome (GOLD analysis project Ga0351891, IMG submission 206768) | Enriched cells from coal bed in the Powder River Basin, Montana, United States - Total cells FGM rep3 HSBNCT.FGM.300.1.K13 ... | reverse complement strand
AAAAGTCCGCAAACGGTCAAATGCTCCATTGAAAGATCCGATAATCCGATATGCATTCCCAGGCAGGTTGCGAGCAGTGCGACATTGACCGAGTGCGTGTAAGTATAATCGTCATAATCCTTGATCGTCGTAAGCCCGATCATCAGGGTGGCGTCCTCCCGGACCAGGTCCACGATGTTCTGGGCCAGACGTCTGCTTTTGCGCACCCCCACCATGCTCCGGGAGGCTTTATCCGCAACTTCCTTCACCGTTTCGACGGCATTAAAATAAATACTTCGCGCCTTTTCATACTGCTTCTCTTCCGGGCTCTCGCCGGCTTCCTTCGCCTGGTCATCCTGCATGCGGGAAATTTGCACCCATGAAAACCCCTGTTCCCGAAGTTGCTTCTCCAGCCATTGATATGGCTGTTCATGTCTTACGGCATCATTAAACAGGTGTGTAAACAGGAGAATATTGTCCGTCGAAGTGTTTCCCGAAGCTTGCAGAAAGCTGATACTCCCGATCCCCCGACTTAAGAAATACTCCACCATGTTATTGACGACACCGGCCATATCCCGCCTGTAGCGCAGTTTTTCTCCCCCGATATGAAACCGACTCCGCCACAGAAGAAGACTGATGTCTCCTTCGAGCGTTATTTCAGTGAGCATCGCCTGAAACGAACGCACACTCTTCCTGATCAGCTGATTGTTATCCTGGTAAATGCGCGCGGTATGGATCATATGATACAGGGCTCTCAGAAAATCATGCCCCAAACGCTCGGGAATCGTTTGCCGGTCCGACATGATTAAGGCCCTCCTTCGCTTTTAGGAAAAAAACCCTTTGCCGATTCGCGTACCATCCTGCGCAGTCCGGGGAAGAGGCTTCGGCCAGCGTTCTCGACGACGTCCCGGGCTTCCGGTATTCTCAGAGCGACCAGGGCAAGCAGCGCGCCTTCGCGATACGCGGACTTCGTAAACCCGGCCAGCCACTTTCGGCTAAGCAGCGTTTTACGAAGGAACGGAACAGACCTGAGCGATCCGCATTGCCCAAGCGTACTGAAACATTCCACGATATGTTCGGTCTGCAAGGAATGGGGCTTTCGGTTTTGAAGATATTGCAGCAAAAGCTGTTCGGCGGTCTCATTCCTTACCTGGCTCAGCTGCTTCAGGATCACACGGCGCACCGATGCGTCCGGATCGTCGATGAAACCAAATAAGGCCGCGGTCTGATCACCGCTCACATGCGCAACCGCTTTGACAGCCATCCGGCGAACAGGCACTGACGGATGCCGGGCAAGTTTCATCAGGTATTTCACTGACACATCCCCTTCCAGCCGGAACAGGACCGGGACAAACCTTGCGGCAATTTTCTCATCCGAGTGCTTGATCAATCCGTCCATGCAGCTCGCATCCCGGCAGACAAGAGATATGATGGCATCCTCCAACATCTGCTCCAGCTGCGCCGGTTGCTTCGCGACGAGGAGATGCGCAAGGGAATCGACGGCCCGCGGATTCAGATGTTTGAAAATCCTCCGAAACGTTCCCGTCTGCCCAACGGTGATTTCGCTCCAGATATTCTCCAGCGGTTTCAGATAAGAGGCGGCGGAGATTTTCGAAAAAAAGGCCTCCATTAACGGACCCGCCCAGCCTGCGCTTATCCGGCCGCTGTCCAGAACCAGGCGTATGCCCTCGATGATCACCAGGGCGGCCTCAAAATCATGGCGGCCCAGAGACGCAGCGAATTCTTCCGCCAAGACATCCAGGATAGTGCTGAAGTCCTTTTCTTCCTGATACTGCAGGAGGCTGTCGAGCAGCATATTCAAATGTGCCGTGGAAGTCGCCGTTTCCTCGCGAAAAATCATTTCCTGCAATACGGTCTGATCCCGATGATTCAGCGCCAGAGCCGCCGGATCGATAGCGGGGCCGCCATCCATGGCCGGCGGTTTGCCTTCTGTCGCAGCATCATCTGTATCGGCTCCCGCCGTATGGGTTTTTCGCACCGGCGGCCCGGTCTCCATCCGAGAAAGGTTGTCCATCTGGTCCGGCGAGAGTTCTGAAAAAAAATCGGCGGCCTCATACTGCACATGGGCAAAACGGGCTTCCCAGAAGGCGGTCACGATGTCTCCTTCCGGTTCTGCCGTCAATACCGAATACCTGTTGATAATGGATAGTACTTCCCGGGTTTCTTCCAGGGTGATTCCTTCATTAAGTTCCAGCCATCTTATTCCGTCCCGGAAAAGGGTAAAAGGCAGCGTTCCTTCCTCGGACGGTCCCTTTTGAACGGTTTCGCCCTGGCAAATCACGCCATCTCTTTCGAATTCGATTCGGACATCCCCGTTGTTACGGGTGACAGCTTCCAGCCTCGCGTGAAACTGCCTGATGGAGTTCATGCAGCTGCTGTGTCCTTCAGGATACAGGGACAGGTTCTTGGCTGCAAGCAGCAGATGGGCGAACAACTTTTTCGCATCATCTGATCGCTGCGTCAAAACGCTTTTTCCGGTCTCATTTACGATATTGTCCCGAATGTCCATCAGTACACCGGTTCTTTATGGCTTGGTGTTTATTCAGGCATGCCCCGTGACAAATTTTCAATAAGTCATCAGGCGAAAATATTTTAAACCATACTCGCCGGAGAATCAACCACTTAATCACATAACGACAGGAAAGTGAGAAAAAGAATGGCGCGGATGATCCACGGCTTCGCTACGAAAAGCCCTCCGACGAGCCTAAAAAAGAAGGCTTGTTTCCGAGGATTCCATGACATACCGAAAAAGCCGGAAGAATCCTCCGGCTTTTTTTCGATTCGCCTGCCCTTTTTCAGGGACGCTCAGGCCCTCTTCGGTTCAATACATAATCTGACCGCCGCAGACATTCATGGCCTGGCCTGTGATACCTCTGGCCTCATCGGACGCAAGATAAACGGCCAGGCCCGCGATCTCCTCCGGCTCCAGCAGGCGTTTTTGCACACTCAGCTCAGCAATCACACTCTCCGCCTCTGCTTTGCTGATCTTCCGGGCGCCGGCCACAAAATCCAGAAGCCCTCCTTCGCCCTCCATCATTTCAGTCCTCACCGCGCCCGGACAGATCGCATTCACCGTGATGCCCGGGACTTCGAGAAAGCCCATCTCCAAAGCCAGCGACCTGGTCAAACCGAGGACGCCGTGCTTGGAAGCGGCGTAGGCGCTGCCGAACATATGCCCGGCCTTGGCGTTGACCGATAAAATATTGATGATCCGACCTGTTTTTCGGGGCATCATCGTTTTCAGAAAATACTTGGTCATGAGAAATGTCCCGATCAAATTGATCTGGATGACCCTTTGCCAGGCATCGTCATCGGAATCGGTGGTCAGGGACCTCGCCTGGACACCGGCATTGTTAACCAGGATGTCGGGCGGTCCGAACCGTTCAACCGTCCTGGCAACAGCATTTTCGATATCACTCTTTTTGGCAAGATCCCCCACGACGGCAAGAACTTCTCCCTTCATCGCTCTGATCTCTTTTTCGACCTGTTCCAATTGGCCGGCGGTCCTGGCCACCAAAACCAGCTTCGCCCCTTCTTTGGCCATAGCCAGCGCAATAGCGCGTCCGATGCCTCTCCCGCCGCCGGTGACAACCGCAACCTTGTTTTTGAGTTTCATGAAAAATATCCTCCCTGTTTATTTTTTATATATTCAACAATTTCCATTTTTTGAGAGTTTTACGTATATCCCTGCCCGTCCTATATAACGGCCGGATATTCTTTGACAAGATTTTACTTCCTTTTGAGCTCGGGAGAAGCTGCCGGTTCCACTCTTCATTCCCTTGCATATGTACGTATATTTTTCGGAGTGCCCCCAAACCCGATCAAAGTTCAGATGAGCAAGCCGGCTTTCGGCTATTTACATCGCCGGGAAACGGGCGTAGCATGATGCTCAAAAGAAGTTTGCGATAGCGGAAAAAAGGATCATGACCAGGCAAAAGAGAAATGTCCCGGATTTAACTTCCGGAAAATCATCGCTGGGGTATAATCCCTTCGATCGCCTGAAAGGGCTGCTTTCGACCGGGGAGATCCCCCCCGCCGCGTCTGCCCGTGAGAAAGAGCAAAAGAAGAATGAAGCACCGGCCGATCTGCCGACAGAGGAGCAGCTCTTTTCTGAAGCGATGAAAGGCGTTCGTCCGATTCCCGGAGATCATGCCGCTCCGGAGAATGCGGCAATCAAACTTTCAGGAAAGGGCGGGTATATTCCCGATGATGAAGCCTTGTCGCAGCTTGCCAAGCTGGTCGATCGCGGAGAAGGTTTTGTCGTCTCCGACACGCCGGAGTACATGGAAGGAACTGGATACCATGCCCGCCGGGAGGTTGCGCTCGCGCTGCACCGGGGAGATTTTTCAATTCAGAGTCACATTGACCTTCACGGAATGAACGTGGAGACAGCCAGAGAGGAATTTGAGTCGTTCATGAAATCGTCTTACCTTGCAGGAAAAGGGGCCGTACTCGTCATTCACGGACGCGGTCTTTCCTCTCCGGGCGAGGCCGTCTTGAAAAACAAAGTCCGCGAATGGCTGAGCCACAGCTACTGGCGCAAACGCGTACTGGCCTATGCCAGTGCTCAGTCGCATGACGGCGGTGCGGGAGCGACCTATGTCCTGTTGCGCGACCGTTCGGTGTCCAAAAAATCCGGAAAGAAAAAGTGACAAAGACCGGAAGCTTCTTCTTGCGGACTAGATGGATTTCTCCCAGCCCTGCCCGAAATCAGCAAGCGGTCTCACGTTGGCAACGGAAAACGTGACGGCCGCGTAAATCATCTTGCCGGCGGCTTCCCCGGCTTTTTCGCTGATCATTTTTTTCATCAGATCGACATGATCTCCCGATGTCTCGCACTTCGTCATCTTCATGTAGATTCTGAGCCCCTTCCATTCAAATATGCTTTTCCCGGGCTCCATGATCATGTAGCAGGCATTGGGATTTTCCTGGAGATTGGCCAGTGTTTTATTTTTACCGAGAGCGACCATAACCGTTTGGTCGTCAATCATCCGCGGCGATCCGAAATAGGCCGAATCCACCTCTCCTGCCTTGTTGCTTGTACTCAGCACACCGAGACGGGGTTGCTTGTTGAAATATTCCGTTAGACTTTTGGACATATAAATTTCCTCCCTGATCGTTATTTTTGAACTTGGATTTGGCCCTCATTCTTGCAGAGTTTAAAGTGAATGGCCGGGATGAAAGACGGACAGCCTACCCTGCCGTCAGGCATCTGACGGCGCCCGGGCTCTTGCATCTCCGGCGACTTACGCATGCTTCATGATGATCCCTTCCACGACATGAGACACATTTTCACACCCGTCAACAGCTTCTTCCAGCAGCTCAAAGATTTCCTTCCATTTAAGCAATTCAATGGCATCTTTTTCTTTGATAAAAAGATCTTTAATGATGGTTCTTAAAATAACGTCGCCGGCATTTTCCAGGGTGTGGATTTCCACGCAGCCGTCCAGAATGATTTGACTGTTCTTCATATTACGCAGGCCCCCGACGACAACCCCGACTTTTTCGATCGCCTGAAAAAGTACTTCCGCCTGTTGGATAATCGCGTCATCCGGCTTTTTAACCTGATACATATGGAGGCGAACGGCGGTGCTTTCGACTGCATCCAGGATGTTGTCCATCTTATTGACCAGCGCGTATATATCTTCCCGGTCGAGGGGAGTCAGAAAGGATTTGTGCATTCTTGCGTATGTCTTATGCGCAATAACATCCGCTTCATGCTCAATTTCTTTGAGCCTCGAAACTCTGGCCTCCGTATAATTGTGGTTTCGGGTCATTTCCAGGAAGAACAGACCGCCTTGTGCAATCTTGTTTGCCAACTGATCAAAATAGTCAAAAAAATCCTCTTTTTTTCGAAAAAGGCTCATAAAGTGTCTCCTTTTATTTTTTCCCAAGAGCGGCCTTCTCCTGGCGATCGGATACTGGAGCGATTCTTCAGATTGATATCCTGGGGTCGCACATAATTTGAAGGCCATCCCAATACTTCGTTTCAACCCGGGCCTGTTGCCGATTGGTGACGCAATGATGACAGCATTTTAAAAGAAGTCAATGGGTAATCAACAACCTTGCAGCAAGTTGTCGAGGTATGAAATGAACGTTATTATTTCGCTGCAGGCTGCGGAGAATTAACGCTCGTCCCGCTTAAGCGGGATTAACAAAGCCATGGACAAACCGGCTTGAGATCGCGCTTAACGGACCTGAAGGTTATCGAGTTACTTTCTTTGCAGAAAATCTCATTTAAATCGTTCTTTTGATTCCGGTAAATAAAAAAACCGGAACCGGCGCGGGGCCGATTCCGGTTCGTTTTACGTCAGGTCGTTTTTGTTATTCGCCCCAGCCGTTTTTGCCTTTGCAGCGATCCAGTTTCTGATCCATCCAGGGAAGAACTTTGGCGGCCGGAATAACGAACGTCGGGCCGTAAGACGATGAAGTCTTGTACCAGTAATACGGCGCAATATTCATGGACGCTTTCTGGCCCTCCCAAGTCACAAATTCGGAAACGGCCATATCCTGAACGATCTTGTGATCGCACGCTCTCATTTTGACCACTTTCCCGTTCACATACTTGTACGTATCGTTTTCCCACACAGAGATAATCTTTTCCGGATCCGTGCTCTGCGCGCGTTCAATGACGCTCATCAGCCAATAGGTAACGCTGGTCCATGAACCGAAATTGCCGAAGTAATGTTCAAACAGTTTGCCGTTGTAAGGCGCCGTTTTCCATGTCGTCTTCCACAGACCGTTCCAGGCCTTGTATGCCTTGACATACCCCGGTGATTTGAACTGGGGATTCGCGGTCCAGAAAGAGCTCAGGTTAACCAGGCCTTTCGTTCCTTCCACGCCGACGTCGTTGAGCGTGTTGGGATCATCGATATAGACATTGGCAAAAGGCAGCATGACTCCCATCTGGCGCGATTGCTTCAGAAGATTCCCGGCATCGGGAAGCCAGTCGCCTGTAAAGATCACCTCGGCACCGGAAGCCTTGATCTTCGTCAGGTACGGGGCATAGTCGGTCAGGAAGAGTTTATGATAATCTTCACCGACCAGGGTCGCTTCAGGATAATATTCTTTCAGGCCATTCTTGAAATTTTCGGCAAACTCATGGCCGAAAGCATAATCCTGGTTGAGGATATAAAACTTTTTCTCTTTCTTCTTGATCTGCCCGTAATAGTAGGCTAAGCCGCGGGCGTTTTGCTCCGTGGAAAAAGCGGTGTGGAAAGCGTAGCGGGAGAAATTGCCGGCATTCTGCAGATCGTCGGACATACAGGTTGCATTAATGGCAATCACTTTGTATTTGTTGGCCGCTTCATTGATAATCCTCATCAGATGGCTTCCGTCCGTTCCCCAGAGAACATGAACTTTTTCCTGCAGGATCATGCGCTCGACCACTTTTTTACATTGATCGGCCTTCCCCATATGATCAGCCTTGATGACCTCAATGAATTTCTTCTTACCGTCTACCATGATGCCGCCCCGCTTATTCAAATCATGGGCCACCCAGTTGACGACGAGCCAGTAGATCTGGCCGTTGATCGCCGAAGGGCCGGAAAATGATGCAACGAGAGCAATCTTAATGGTGTCGCCGGTGGGTTGAGTGATATTGGCCGGATCAAAACCGGACATATCACCCATTTTATCCGCGTTGAAAGCCGCCTTGGCCTCCGCCGCTTTCTCCGTCTTGGCGGGTTTCGTCGCCTTAGCCGCCGCGGCGGTGGACGGTCCATAGGCCACCAGAGATAAAACGACAATCGTCAACAATAAAACTGAAAAACGCTGAAACAAACTTCTCATGATCAAAACATCCTCCTTTTTCATTTTATCATCAAGGTTTGAAACCTGATTTCAATGCTTGCGGATGGGACATTGCAGTACGGATTTGTCTTATACCAATAGTCAGATAAAGTCAATAAACTCTATATTTAAAAATACATAATAATAACAAATAATTAAGTATATGATATTTTTATTTTGAACAACGATCGCTGGTTGTATATTTCACGGTTCTGATTCGAGGAGTCGGCCTGCCCAGCCCGGGCGTCAATAATAAAAAGGGGCGGCTCACATCCAATCATTCATTCGCTTACGTTTCGAGAGACAATCGGGGCCATTCGGAATACCCGCGGGCCTCAGGCAAGACCATATTCCTTTATTTTGCGATAGACGGTCATTCTGGATAGATTCATTTTTTTGGCGATTCTGTTTTTGGGAATGCCCATGGCGATCATTTGTGAAAGCATTTTCTTCTCGGCCTTCTTCTGAAGGGAGCCGTAGTCTTTTATTTCCGTAATGATGCTGTCCGGGTTTTCAAAACCTGGTTGTCCTTCTCTTGCGGCCTGTCCGGCGGGCCTCGTGTTTACGTTGCGGAAATCCAGAATTTCGGCCGGAATAAGATCCGCCGTCAGCTCATTCGCGTGAGCAACATTCATCATACGTTCAATGATATTCTGCAATTCCCGGACATTTCCCGGCCAAGGATAGCCAAGAAAGGCGTCGATGACCCGCTGATCAATCCGATCGATTCGTTTTCCCATGATCTTTGCATACTTGCCGACGAAATAATCGGCAAGTATGCCGATATCATCCGGACGTTCCTGCAGGGGAATCAACTGAATCATCAAGACATTCAACCGGTAGTAGAGATCTTCCCGGAAGTTTCCCCTTCTAACTTCCTGGGGCAGATCCCTGTTGGTTGCCGCAATAATCCGGACATCGACCGGCCGGTTCCGTTTGCCGCCCAGGCGGACAATGGATTTATCCTCGATGACGCGGAGGAGCACGGCCTGCAGCTCCAGAGGCGTTTCGGCGATTTCATCGAGAAAGATGGTTCCCCCGTCAGCCAGTTCGAATTTTCCCTGATTGCCTCCCCGGCGCGAACCGGTGAAAGCGCCGTCCGAGTAGCCGAAGAGTTCGCTGGCGATGAGGTCCCGCGGAATGGCCGCACAATTGATGGCGATATACGGGCCGCTTTTCCGCTCGCTGGCATTATGGATCGCCTGCGCAAAGATGTCTTTTCCCGTCCCGCTCTTTCCCAGAAGAAGAACGTTCGACGTACTGTGCGCGGCAAGCCTGGCCTGCTCGATGGTCTTTAAAAATTTGACGTTCTGCCCATACACATCCTTGAATTGCAGATTAGCCTTGGCCCCGATCATTTTGGCAACCAGGGTCTTGACTCTCTTGATTTCCGTCAGGATGATGATCTTGCCCAGGACGTCCCCTTGCGGGGAATGGATGGGATTACAGGTCATCGTATAGTCGTTGCCTTCATTCTCGGAGAAAATTCTGACTTCCATGTCCGTGACGGTTTTGTCGGTGCTGATCATGCTCAGGAACCGGTTGTTGCCCCTGCCCAGGACGTCGCGGATATGCTGCCCCTCCACGTTCCGGGTATCGAGGCGCAGCATTCTTCCGGCGTTTTCATTGATCAGAGACACCCGGCCGGCATTGTCAATGGTAATGAGTGCTTCGGGAATGGAGGCAATGACGGTTTTTTGATAGCTCGCAGCAATATTGGCTTCCGCGAGCGCCTTCTGGATCTGCAATTGATTTTCAATGGCCTTGGCGGCCGCGACGGCCATGGCGAGCGTATTCGGAGAGACGCCGTAGTAATAGCTCATAATGCTGATGCCGCCGATGAATTTGCCGTCCGGGTCATGGATGGGAGCGCTGGAAATCGTGTCTCTGTGAAAAGCCTGCTTGTAATGCTGGGAGGCAAAAATGCGGATGGGCTGCTGCAAGACCACCAGGGTCCCCACCGCATTGTTGCCGGCCTGCGCTTCGTCCCACAGAGCACCGACCACCCAATTTCCCTTGACGGCCTGTTCCTTGAATTCATCCCGGATCATGATTTCCAGTAAATATCCCCGGTGATCGAAAAGGGTAATCGTAAACCGCGATCCGCTCATGAACCCATAAATATGATTCATGAAGATCCGGCTGTGCCGGATAAAGTACTCATTCTCCTTGAGCAGAGCCTGCAATTCCTTCCCGGAGAGAATCTTGTTTTGCGGTTTGGCCAGAGGATCGATTCCCATGACCCGGCATCGTTCCCATGATTCCAGAATGACGGGTGGAACGATCGTGGTATCGATTCTCTTATCGCCGTTCATGAATTTCTGCCATTCTCCGAGCGTACTGAGATGTTTCTTTTCAAAATATTCCGGGGCGACCGGATAGGAAACAGAATTCGCTTCCGTCCCGGTATTTACAGATTTTTCAGTCATACTTTTTCCGTTCTTTCGTTGTTATTTTCTCATTGATAATTCATGTAACATGACTGTTCCCAAAAGGTAACATCACGTAACATCAATGTAACAGTTACGTAGCACAGAAATCATGAAAAAATAACCGGAATTTTAATATGAATAATAACATACTAATATTAAATGATATATATTGCAGGCGAACATCTGGTACAAAGAATGCTAGTAAGACACAACAGAAAATCATTATTCAGTGCCGCGCCGACCCGCCCGGAGTTTTTCATTGGATTCAGTGATTCCCTGAACCCGGCACAGCATTTCATTCGAAAGGAAGGTAACATAAATTGGATTCAAAACCCTGGCACCGTCATTACGATTACGACGTACCTACGACCATCCGTTATCCCCAGGTACCCGCTCACAACGCTATTCACATATCGGCGGCATATCTTCCCAAAAAAGCGGCCGTGAATTTCTACGGCACAGAGCTGACGTTTGTTCAATTGCGCGAGCAGATGCTGCAGTTCGCCAACGCCATGGGGGCGCTGGGTGTCAAAAAATCGGAAAGAGTCGGCATTGCCCTGCCCAATTGCCCGCAGTACATCATCGCTTACCTGGCCGTTCTTTCTCTGGGCGGCATCGTTGTCAATATGAATCCTCTGTATACCCATGACGAACTCAAGTTCATGATGGAAAATACGGGAATGGAAACCCTGATCACCTTTGACGGCGCATTGCCCACCATGAGGCCGCTGGCCAGGGAATTGGGGATCAAGCGGGTGATCGTGACGCGTCTGACGGACTACATGAAGGAATTCGATGTCAGCACGGCCAAAAGCCTGGGACTGGAGGACGGCTGGCACCATTTTTCCACGCTCCTGAAAAAGAGCAGCAATAAAAGCATCCCCCGCGTCGCCATCGCGCCTTGTGATTCGGCCATGATCCAGTTCACCGGCGGCACGACAGGCCTTCCCAAAGGGGCGGTCCTGACCCATGCCAACGTCGTCGCCGCCATATATGCAGCAACCTTATGGGGGTCGAAAACGAGTACGCTGGTTCTTCCCCAGGACAGCACCGTTCTGGGCGTCATCCCTTATTTCCATATTTACGGCAATATCGTGGCGATGAACTGCGCCTTGTTCAGCGGCGCAACGCAAGTTCTTTTGCATCGCTTCGATCTGGAAGAAGTATTGAGCACGATCGCCAAATTCGATCAGATTTCATTTTTCCCGGCCGTGCCGACGATGATCACGGCCATCGTCAATCATCCCAAAGTACACGAGATGAAGCTCAATGAACGCATCCGGTATTTCAATTCCGGCGGGGCTCCTATGCCCTCCGAACTCATTGCGCGGGTGCGGGATATGGGGATTTTCTTCGGCGAGGGCTACGGAATGAGTGAATCGACGGCGCTGGGAATCTCCAACCCGGTCATCGGCTTAAGCAAAACGGGCTCCGTCGGTATCCCCTATATCGATACGGATGTGCGTCTCGTCGACCTGGAAACCGGTACCGAGGATGTGAAGCCCGGCGATCCCGGGGAAATTATCATGAAAAGCCCGTTTGTCATGAAGGAATACTGGAACAACCCCGCGGAGACGGCCAACCAGATCAGAGACGGCTGGCTCTTTACGGGCGACATTGCCCAGGCGGATGAAGACGGGTACATCTATATCGTGGACCGTAAAAAGGACATGATCATTGCCGGCGGGTTCAATATTTACCCCCGCGAAGTTGACGAGGTGCTCTATCAGCATCCCAAGGTGTCCGAAGCGGTGACCGTCGGCATCCCCGACGCCTATCGGGGTGAAACCATCAAAATCTTCGTGGTGCTCAAACCCGACGAGGTCTGCGAGGAGAAAGAAATTATAGATTTTTGCAAGACCAAACTGGCGCCCTATAAAGTGCCCAAAAAGGTCGAATTCCGGGATGCCCTGCCGAAATCGGCTGTCGGCAAGCTTCTTCGGAAGATCCTCCGTGATGAGGAAACGGCAAAAAAAGATAAATAATTTTATCATAATCATTCACACCCCGTGAGAGGCATGGGGTGGGGTTTGCTGTTTGGGCCGCATTCCATGCCGAACACATAATGTTTCATAAATAAATAATTGAGGAGACGACATGAGAACAAAACAAGATTACATCAAGGGATTGTCCAAAATGAAGCGGAACTGTTACTATGACGGCCAGTTGATCGACCGCGACGACCAGCTGCAGATGGACTGCTTAAATGTCATCGGGACGACTTACGACGAAGCGGCCAAACCCGAAAACCAGGAACTGTGCACGGCGATTTCGCACCTGACGGGCGAGCGGATCAACCGCTACACGCACATTCACCAGAACACGGAAGATCTGCACAAGAAACAGGACATGACCCGCATGCTCTGCCAGAAGGTCGGCGGCTGCATTCAGCGCTGCATGGGCATTGACGGCACGAACGCGATTTACAATGTTTCCTATGAAGCGGACAAGTTGAACAACGGCGCCACTCAGTATCACGAGAATTTCAAGAAGTGGCTGACCCGTTTCCAGACGGAAGATTTGATCGGCTGCTGCGCACAGACCGATACCAAGGGCGACCGGATGCTGCGTCCCGCGGACCAGCCCAATCCCGGCTCTTATGTGCACATCAAAGAGCGAACCAAGGACGGCATTATTGTCGAAGGCTGCAAGGTTCATATTTCCGAAGCCTCCGTGGCCGACGAAGTTCTGGTCGTTCCCACCCGCGCACTGCGCAAGGAAGACAAGGATTATGCCGTGGCCTTTGCCGTACCGGGAGACTGGGATGGGCTGAAGCAGGTCGTGACTATTCACAACCTCCGGGAGCGCACCCACTATAAAAGAGGCTTCCAGCCGGGAGCGACGGACTCCTACATGATTTTCGACAACTGTTTTGTTCCCTGGGAACGCGTCTTCCTGGCCGGCGAATATCAGCACGGCGGCGCCTGCGCACTGCTGTTTGCTCTGTTCCATCGCCATTCCTACTCCGGCTGCAAACCGGCCATCGGCGACGTGATCCTGGGAATGGCCGCCCTGGCTGCAGAAGTGAACAACATCCACAAGGCCGAACATGTGCGCGAGAAACTGGCCGAGATCATCATGACGATTGAACTGGGCTATGCCGCGGGTTACACAGCGTCCGATCTGGGTAAGCCGGAAGTCTACATTCCCGGCGTGGGCTTCGTCCCTTACGGCCCCGGTTCCTACATTCCGCATTCCATTTACTGCAACGTCGGCCGCTGCCTGTCGGGTGAAGCGGTCTACCGCGAAGCGGAAATCCTTTGCGACATCTCCGGCGGCGTCACGGCGACCTTCCCGCATGAGAAGGATTTTGCCAATCCGGCCACGGGCGAAGCGCTACTCAAATACACCAAGCGCAACCCCAACATGTCGGCTGAAGACCAGGCGCAGTTCTGGCGGTACCTGGGGGATGCCCTCTGCTCGGCTTCCGGCGGCATCGCCAACGTGGGCAACTACCACGGCGGCGGTTCACCGATCATGGAGCAGATCGCCATTACGACCCAGTATGACATCGAGTCCCGCAAGAAGCTGGTGAAATACATCGCCGGCATGAGCGGCGGAGACCGCGAAGCGCTGGCTAAAAAGCGCAAATAGACCCTCCACTCAGTCTTTCTCATTGGAAAAGCTGAGCGATCAAGTAAAGGGGTTAAAACCTACTCCCTTGGGTTTTAACCCCTTTCTGTTAAATCCCTTTGACATACAAAATCTTTTCTCCTAAGATCAAAAATCTGAAAAGCGATACCTGACCCGAAAGGCCGATTTCAAAACTATCGGTATCCGGAGGCTCGTTTCCTTTGAGTATACAGTCCTTGACTACCAAAATGTTTTCCAACCCCAGATGGCCGGTTTATTTTTTTATCATGATCACCGTGCTGTCTCAATTTTTTACGGCCGGCATGAATATCGCCAACAGCTTACTGTGGTGGCAACGCATAGACGTAGATCTTATCCTGATCGGCTGTATTGATTCCTTCGTTGTTACCACCCTGATTGCTCCGCCGGTCATCTATTTAATGAAGAAATATTTTAATCTCGAAGAAGTAAACCTGGAACTCCAGAAAGAATTTACCGAACGCATCATGGCGGAGAATGCCCTGCGGACAAGCGAAGAGAAGCTCAACTCCATCGTCTCCACAAGCCAGGAGTGGATTTGGTCCAAAGATTTAACCGGTGTCTATACCTTCAGCAATCCCGCTGTCCTTGATATCCTGGGCTATCCCCCGGATGACATATTGGGGCACGCTGTTGCCAATTCCTTTGTGCATAAAGAAGATCTTCTCATGATGAAGGAGCTGCTGTCGCGATCGATTGCGTTAAAGACCGGCTGGTCGAACATTGTTACGCGCTGGAAGCACAGGGATGGAACCTATCGATATCTGGAAAGCTCTGCGGTGCCGATGCTGGATCAGTCGGGAAGTCTCTACGGATTTCAAGGGACGGACCGCGACATCACGATACGCAAGCAGTCTGAAGACGACGTCAGAGAGAGTGAAGAACGCTACCGAACCATCTTCGAGAGCACGGCCACGGCCAATATCCTTATGGCCCAGGACATGACCATCCTCATGGCGAACGACAACTTTGCCGGCTTGAGCGGATATACGAAGCAGGAGCTGGAAGGAAAGATCAAATTGACCGCTTTCGCCGAGGCCAATGACCTGGAAAGAGTGATGAGCTACGATAACATGCGCAGGCTTGACCCGGGAGCGGCGCTCTCATCCAATGAATTCCGTTTTATAAACCGCAATGGCGAAGTCAGGGAACTCTTCGTCAGCGTTGCCGTTATCCCCAAAACAAATGAAAGCGTCGTTTCTTTGATCGATTTGACGGAAAGGAAACAACTTGAGACAGAGCTCATTCAGTCAAAGAAGATGGAATCCGTAGGCCGTCTTGCCGGAGGCGTTGCACACGACTTCAACAACATGCTGAGCGTAATCATCGGTAATACGGAAATCGCCATGCTGACAGTTGATTCCACTTCTCCCCTGCTCCGAACTCTGCAGGATATCATGAGCGCGGCGATGCGCTCCGCGGAGCTGACCCGTCAATTGCTCGCGTTTGCCCGAAAGCAAACCGCGAGCCCCAGGGTGCTGAACCTGAGCGATACGGTGACCGGCATGCTCAAGATGCTGCAGAGACTCATTGGCGAAAATATCAATCTGATATGGATGCCCGGACAAAATTTATGGAAAGTCCGGATAGATCCCTCCCAGGTTGACCAGATTCTGGTCAACCTGACGGTCAACGCCCGCGACGCCATAGGCCAGACGGGAAAGATCACGATCGAAACGTCCAATGCGGCTTGCGGTGAAGGTTATCGCAATGGCTTTACAGACTTTACGCCGGGCGACTACGTCGAATTGTCTGTCAGGGACAATGGCTGCGGCATGGAAAAGCATACCCTCGCCAATATTTTCGAACCCTTCTATACCACCGGCAAAAACGGCCTGGGCACGGGACTGGGCCTGGCTACCGTGTACGGAATCGTTAAGCAGAACGGCGGGTTCCTTAATGTTCGCAGTGAACCGGGTCAGGGTTCCATCTTCAGAATCTATCTGCCGCGCCATAAGGACACAGGCGCGGAAACAACAGTTGATGAATCGGAGACGCAAATGCAGGGCGGAACGGAGACCGTCTTGATCGTGGAGGATGAAGAGACGGTTTTGAAGCTCGGCAGGGCCATGCTGGAAACGCTGGGCTATAACGTGATTTCGGCCAGGAGTGCGGATCAGGCGCTGAAACTGACCAGAGGATATGCGGGAAAAATCGACCTGCTGCTCACGGATGTGGTTATGCCGGACATGAATGGAAAGGAATTATCGGAGCGGATCATCGCCATCAAGCCGGGTCTGAAGTGTCTGTATATGTCCGGATACACGGCAGATGTAATCGCCCACCAGGGGATTCTGGATAAAGGCGTGCAATTCATCTCCAAACCATTTTCTTTAAAAGATCTGGCGGCCAAAATACGCGAAACCATCGGAGATATGAGATGAAGAATGAATCAAAAAAGAAGGAAGTGAGTCCATGGGACTGCTTTTCATTCCCTTGCGGAGATTCCTGTTGCCAATACGGCGTCGATGTATTCGCGGATGAGAGGGATCGCCTGATCCGGGCCGGTAAAGCCACCGCAGATGATTTCCTGGGGCCGAAAATTGATAAAAACGGAACTGCCATGTATCGAACCCGGACGGGACCCCGCGGATGCGTCTTCCTGCTCGATCGGCGCGGTTGCAGTTTGCATGTTTCCGGACACAAGCCGCGGGTCTGCTGCGAGTGGCCACGCAATTACCAGGAAGCAAAGCGCGCAGCCGGCAAGGATTACCTGCCCTGCTTCCTGCACCGTTATGACCTGTAAAGTGAAGTCAAAGGCTGACTCGCTCCTTCACCTTTACACTCCTTTGTTCACAAAAAAACCGGAAGGCAACTTCGGCTTTTCTTACGGCGGACTGACGATTTTAAGGACGTTGCTCCGCTCTTGAATATCCGCCGGGGCATCGGGCCCCGTCATGTGTCATGCCGGCGAATAACCTAAAGGTCACAAGTGCCGGCATCCGGTAATATAACTAATAAGATCTATCCTCAATGCCGTCTCCCTGAATACCCGCACCGCTCCCTTGACCGTGACTCGCCTGTCCGCACCGGTCTTGACACATGCCATTTCGCTTCTTACCTTCTAAATAGATCTGCTCCGAGGAAAGATGAAATAATCGACAATGATTCTTCGTTGTTAAAGATCAGAATCTATAAATCAAATCGTCACTTAGGGAGGACATTATGAATCATGACGCAACAAAGATCGGCGGCGCTATTTTAATAGGCGGGTTGATCGGCGCAGGTATAGCGCTTCTGGCTGCACCCAAGTCAGGCCGTAAGACGCGGCTGGAGATTTTCAGGGCGGCGCGCCGTACAAGAAATAACGCGGCGGCTTTAATCGAGGAGACCATTGAAGATGTCAATGTCCTCATCGAGGATCTTAAGGCCAAGGCCGCTGATATTGCAGAGCAGGGCGCGGATCTGACTGACAAGGCCAAAAGGGAGATCATGGCAACACTTGAGCAGGGCCAGCACGCATTGGAAAAGCAGAAGCAAAAATTTTCAGAAGCCCTTAAGCGCTGAAGCCTTAAAGCAAGGTCCATTTTCCCGCGGGCGCAAGTCAGGAGAAACCCCTGCATTGTGGAAGGAGGCTGATGATGGCCAAAAGTTACTATGCAATTCTCGGCATCTCGTCCGATGCGAAATCCGACGAAATCAAAGCGGCCTACCGTCGCCTGACCAAAGAATTTCATCCCGATAACTTTTCCGGCGGAAGCGATATCTTTCAGCAGATTCAGGAGGCCTACGCCGTACTAAGCAAGAGCGAAGCGCGGCGGCACTATGATCAAGATCTAATATATGCAAGAACAAGAGTCCCCTTCGGGGACAAATTTTCTACGGAGCCGGCGGAAAATCTCTCTGAGACACAACCAACCGATTTTGATGATATCTCGCTCGTCCGGTCGTTTCAAACCTTTACACCGTCATTCGACGAGATTTTCGATTGGCTGTGGAACAATTTTTCCACGTTCCGGTATCCCAAATCCGGGTATATGCAAAATCTGACCATAGAGGTGCCTCTTTCCCATGAACAGGCTCTCGCCGGCGGAAATGTCAAGGTCCTGGTTCCCGTGAGAGCCGTCTGTCAGACTTGCCGGGGATATGGCCATGTGGGGCCATATGAGTGCACCCACTGTGCCGGTGAAGGCGCTCTTGTCGGGGAGGTCCCAGTCTTAATAGCCTTTCAGCCGGGGCTCAAAGAAAATCAGGCGGTCATGATTCCCCTGGATCGATACGGCATCCGGAATATTCATTTGACCGTACTTTTCTGCCTGACCGACCTTTGCTGACAACCCGGAAGCGCCGGTGATGATGCTGAAGAATCCACGACCCGCATTGGCGCGCCGACAGCATGGGATCATGATGATCCGTTGCCGGTAAAGATTTGGAAAACCTAGGGATGTCCCGTCTCCCCGGTCTTTCGGGTTGACGTCACCGGGGCTGCTCAACCGAGCCATCATAGAAGACCTTGCAGCGGCCCGCCTGAACAAAACGTTTTGCCTTCCTGTAGAGATCAAGAACCGGGCCGGCAAGGGATTCAACCGCGTTCGCCGTACCGATTTGCGGATGGCCGAAGGGACCGCTGATGGTTTGCGTTAAGATGGCGCAGCCCTTGTGATCGAGGAGCGCTACCGTCACTTTTTCATACCTCTGGTTCACCAGATTGAGTTTGCCCATGAGCGCAATTCGGTTATGAAGCGTCGCGAGAGCGCAGTCCGCGGCGTCGGCCTCACCGTTTTTTATATTCCAGTGGGAGATGAACTGCACGATCGTACCTTGCCCTCCCTGGCTCTCGTATAAAAGGTTCCCGTAACGGTACCCCTGGAGAGCAACATTGCCGAGAGGGCCGACAATGAAAAAAGCGCCGATGTCGACGAGGTTGAACTGCTGACTTGATTCATAGGCGGTGAGGATCTTGTCGAGGTCCACAGTATGGGTGGTAAGATGATCCCCCCGCAGAGAGAAAGTCCCGTTCAGGTTTTTAATCAGGGTGCGGCCCTTTTCTTTTATGGTCAATACAGCTGTCAGATCACCCTTCCCGCTGATCATCTTTTTGATGCCGAAAGATTCCTGAAGTTTTTCGAAATCCAGTTTCGATACCTTAAAATTGATTTTATATTCCGGGTCGGAGCCCGTCTCGTCTGCCGTGAGCTCGCCTTCACCCTTCCCGCCGAAGATGTCCATCGTCAGGGGCTGGAAAGTGAATACGCCCCTGACCGCTTTCACGGGAGCCTTGAGGTTCTCGATCCGGAGATCCTTTTGGGTGAGCTCCTTGCAGGCCAGGCTCCCCGTGAAGGAGATATTCTTGATGATGCTTCCTGCGGTATCCGCCACCCGGACATCGCGAACCGCCAGATCAATTTCTTTCAATTCCGTCTTCTTGCCCGTCTGCTTGTCGAGGTACACAAGCGATCCCTTGGACAGCTTCAGATCGCTCAAACCGAAGGCCTTTTCCGGCCGTTCCTGTGGTGATTTAACTTCAATATCCTCGAAGTTGAATTTCCCGTCGGTGTCCTTCACAATCGTGACGGCGGGTGAGACCAGTTCGCAGGCACTGACGTTAAGCTGTTTCTTCAGCAGGGCCATGAACTCCATACGCAGCTTGAGGCTTCGCATGCTCAAAATTTCGCTTCCCCGGTTAGCGACAAGGATATCTTTTGCCGAAACACCCAGGGGAAAGAAAGAGAGCCCGATCTTTCCCTTGATCCGGATATCGAGGCCAGTCGCCCCGGAGACCGCGGTTTCAATCTTCAGTTTATAGGAATTGATATCGAAGAGGAGAACTGCCGCAAACACAGTTGCGATCATCAGGAGGACAACACCGCCCGCAATGATCAGACCTTTTTTCCTTCCACTCATAACTTACTCCGGACACGCATCTTAAACCTTAACCTTGAGTGTCCTCGATGTCCTGGCACTAAAAAGTGTCCACGATGTCTTGGCACTCAACACTTAACAGCAACAATATTTGTAAGACGGACACCTTTGGCTATAAATATAGGCGCGACATAGCTGAAATCAAGCCCTTATCCCGACGTTAAAGCAGAGCACCATCTTTGTTGGTGTCACGTGCCCCCTGCCAAGGGGGTCATCGGTTTCCTCATTCGGAGACGATCTATTTTTATATCCATCTTAAATATCTGGAAAATATGGTCCATCATGCTTTACTCGCCTCAAGCATTCTTTCCGGGATTCCGAATTTTCTTTAGGAGGTTTTCGAGTGTCTGCTTTCCCCGAATCTTCGTATGTTACGGAATAATAAATGATCTTAATTACTTTTGCGCCTCTGTGCGCAGGACTCATGTTTCGTCATTCCGGGCGCGTCAATGATTTATATACACTATATACAAAAATGGGTTCTTTCCCGGATAAATTGAGGACATGTTCATGCAGTAAATGCCCTGCAATGAAAAATATTATAATACCGTATCACCGATTCTCGGATAACTCAGCACTATTTGTAAATATACGTATTCACGTAACTATGTTTTATAGAAAAAATCAGCACCCTATTTGCGTTTGACAAAATTCTTCTTTATGTGCACCATACGGACAGTTTTTTATTGATGTCTGGTATGTAGTTTGCTTTTTCAGTGTTTGTTTTCGGGCGGAACAGCCGCCTGTCTTGAATCCGGAAGGGAAAAGCAGACGACCGGAAATTCTGGTCGAAGCAGTTCCTGTACAAACAGCAATTTAACGTCAAAAGATTATTTCAAAAAACATGCAGTTGTTATTAACTGCCTGGCGTCTCACATCGGATATTAGCCCTGAGATCCGGGCATTCTCAACGAAGAGAAGTCGGGTCCCGTAATAGTTGATGTCAGTAAAGCTCCAGCAGCCGCCCGGGCGGTTGTACCGGGAATGATGGTCTACGAAAATCCGTACAGGCATAACAAATGCTTTTACGGGGCAGACAATAATTCTTAAAAAAAGGAGAAGAACAATGAACATCGGACGCTTGGCAGACGATAATATCCAAAGATTCGGCGAATACGATTTTGTTTTTTTTAACGGCAAAGCGCACACGAACATCGAGCTGAACCGTACCACCAATCGATTGGGCAATGCCTTGAAGAAACTGGGCATCAAAAAGGGCGACCGGGTCGGCGTCCAGACGCTCAACTGCCCCGAGCTCATTCAGACCTTTTTTGCAACCTTCAAAATCGGGGCCATCCTGGTCCCGGTCAATCCATCCCTGCGGGTCTCCGAACTCGCTTATATTTATAAAGACGCTGGGTTGTCGGCTTTGATCAGCCACACCGACTATCTCACCAATATTACGGAAGCCCGCAAAGACGCTCCCGCGCTCAGGCACGTGATCTTCTGCGGAGACAAAATCCCGGAGGGCGCCCTTGGCTTTGCTGAAATCACCGGACAGGAATCGAATCAACTGACTCTTACCGAGACGGATAATGACGATACGGCCGTAATGATCTATACCGCGGGCACCACAGGAAACCCGAAAGGCGTTATGCTGACACACTACAACTGGTATTCGCATGTAACGGGATACTATGATGTGGTTTTACTGGACTCCTGGGGCATTTCCGTCAGGGGCATTATGCATGAAAAAGACGGCGGGCAGGCTAAAAAGGAGGAAAAGGAGGGCGAAGTTTTCGGCGTCAGCCGCAACCGGGTGTCGCTGATTACTCTTCCCCTGTTCCACGGTTACGGTGTTTTCGCCTTGAATCTCGAGTTTCTGACGGGAGGCAAACTCGTCGTCATCAACCGCTGGGATCCCGAAGAGGCCATGAAATGCATTGAAAAGTTCAGAGTCACGGATTTTCGCGGCGTGCCCACAATGTACATCCAGATCCTCAACCATCCTGCAGCAGCAAAATATGATTTGAGTTCACTTAAGACCTGCATCTGCGGTGCAGCGCCGATGCCGCTGGAAGTGGCCCGCAGCTGGCGGGAAAAATATAAGAATGACATCTGGGAAGGCTACGGGCTCAGCGAAGCGACGACGGTCAACTGCGGCAATATCGCGGGCAGACGGCCGCCCAAGTATGGCTCCATCGGCAAATGCTACCAGAAATGCAATACCATCAAGATCTTCGATGATAAAGACCGCGAGCTGCCGCAGGGTCAAACCGGAGAGATCGTCATCAAAGGTCCCGGGGTGATGAAAGGATACTGGAATAAGCCGGCAGAGACGGCGGCCGTTTTGCGCGACGGTTGGCTCCACACCGGTGACGTCGGCCGTATGGACGAAGACGGTTACCTTTACATCACCGACCGCAAAAAAGATTTAATCATTCGCGGCGGTGAGAACATTTACCCCAAAGAAATTGAAAACATTCTTTACATGCACCCCGCCGTTCTGGAAGCAGGCGTGATCGGCATTCCCGACCCGGTGTACGGCGAAGCCGTCAAGGCGTTTGTCGTCCTCAAAACGGGCGGGGCGGTTACCGAAGCCGAGCTTCTGGACTTTTGCAAGGAGCATCTGCCCACATTCAAAAGACCCAAAACCATCCAGTTTCTGGACACGCTACCCAAAAGCGCGGTAGGTAAAATCCTGCGGCGGGAGTTGAGAAACATCCAATGACGGCAAGCGGACGTAGCGAGGGATCCCTCGGGCTTTACCGCAACCGGAGTGATTTTTTCGATTAACGCATGGTAATGAGGTTCTCGTGGCTTTTATGAAGTAAAGAGGCTGGGAAATCTATTCCCAGCCTCTCGCTGAAGGGCTTCTAAACTGCCGCGGGTTGTCAGGCCCGGTGCAGTATTTTTATTGTGCCATCAATTTCGGGAGCCACAGAGCTATCTCCGGAAAGATGACGACGATGGCCAGCCCGACGCCCTGAAGAATCACGAACGGCACAACCGAGCGGTAAATATGGACCATGGTGATTCCCGGCGGGGCGATAGCCTTCATATAAAAGAGGTTGAAACCAAAGGGAGGCGTCAGGTAGCCCATTTCCATATTCATGATGAACAGGACGCCGAACCAGAGGGGATCAAAGCCCAGGGACTTGATGACCGGAACGAAGACGGGCGTACAGATCATGATAATCCCGACAGGATCCAGAATGCAGCCCAGGATGAAAAAGATCAGCTGCATGGAGATCAGGATGGCGTACTTGCCTCCGGGAATGGAGAGCATGATGTTCTCCATCAGGTGATGGGCCCCCGTGCCGGTATAGACCGCCGTGAAGCAGTAGGCCCCTATGAGGATCCAGACGATCATGGCCGTCAGGGCGGCCGTCCGGAAGCAGGATTCCCGTATCAAGTACCAGGTCAACTTCCGATAGACTAGCGCCGAGACGACCGCCCCGAGGCAACCCAGAGCGGCAGCCTCGGTGGCCGTACAAACCCCCGCATAGATCGACCCCAGAACCATGATGATAATGATGATCGGCAGGGCCACTGCTTTCAGGGAAATCACTTTCTCGCGCAAGGACACCCTTTCTTCCACAGGCAGGGCCGGCCCCATTGCAGGCTGGAGGTGACAGCGGATACCGATGTAAAGGATGAAGAGCACGGCCAGAAGCAGTCCGGGAAGGATGCCGCCGGCGAAGAGCCCCCCGATGGACTCGCCAGTCAGTGTCGCATAAATAATCATGGGCACGCTGGGTGGAATCAGAATGCCCAGGGCCCCGCCACCTGAGATGCAGCCCATGGCGATTGTTTTATCATAACCCCGCTTGAGCATGGCTGGCAGGGCAATGACCCCCATGGAGACGGTGGCCGCCCCGCTGACCCCGGCCATGGCGGCAAAAACAGTGCAGATGATCACCGTACCGATGGCGAGCCCCCCCCGCAATGGCCCCATCCACCGGTGCATCATAGTGTAGAGGTCATCGGCCACCCCCGCCCGCTCCAGGATCATGGCCATAAAGATAAACAGAGGGATAGCCAGCAGGGTAAATTTCCCCATGGCCCCATAGGTTTGGGAGGCGATCATGTAAAGGCCCTTGTCGCCCCAGAGAAAGTAACAGCCCACAACGCCGACGCCCCCCAGAACAAAGGCCAGGGGGAGGCCAAGACAAAGGAAAAAGATGAGGGCTCCGAAGAGGAGGAGCGTGATCAATTCGATGCTCATGACAAGTCCTCCTTTCCGGTGATGACCACCCTGAGGTCCCGGATGTATTTGACCACGCCTTGCAGCAGAAGAAGAAGAGCTCCCAGGGGAATCATCATTTTAATCGGATAGATCGGCGGAGCAAACGTAGTGGACTCGGTCTCCCGGTACTTGAAAGAATCCCAACCCATCTCCCAGCCTTTCACAAGCAGAACCCCGCAGAACAGGAAAAAGAGAAGCCAGGTGAAGAGGTTGATGGCGGCCCTGGTGCGGGGGCTGAAGTGCAGATAAAGTATCTCTACGTTCACGTGGCCTTTGCGCTGCTGGAGAAACCCCCCCAGGAGGAGGATGTAGGCGCCGAAGATCATCTGAGAAATTTCATGAGCCCAGATGGTCGGGCTGTTGAGTACGTACCGGACAAATATCTCGTACAGGATGACCACTACGAGCACGAGCATAAAATAACTGACAGCCTTCCCCAGGTATTCATTGGTCCGGTCGATCCATTTGAGAAATCTTTCCATGAGTGGTTTAACCTCCTATGTGATCAATGAGCAGGACTCTTCTGACGGGATTCGATCAATCGATGTATTTCAGTTCTTTCAGGTATGCCTTCAGCATGCCGATGGCTTTGGCCGAATCGGCATCTTTAGCGGCAACCTTGTCCCACTGCTTCATGGCCGATACCATCATTTTTTTCTGGTCTGCGGGCGCCACGGTAGAAACCTGGACCTTATAGTCCTTGATCATGGTTTGCAGAGATCTTTGCTCTTCTTTCGCGTACTCATCCGTCCTTCGGTATACCCTCTCTTCCAGAGCCTTATTGAGAATCGTCTGGATATCCTTGGGCAGCGCCTCGAAGGCCTCCTTGTTGATGATGATCACATCCGTGCCGGCCATAGCAAGGTCGGGCTGGATGTAGTATTTGGCGACCTCGCAGAATTTCATAGTGAGTGCGCCGTTTGCCGCGCCCCAGTGCGCCCCGTCGATTACGCCCGTTTGCAGTGCCAGATAAATCTCTTCACCGGGGATCAAGCTGGGGGCCGCCCCCAGATCTCGCAACATATCCGCGATTGCCCCTGAAGAACGGGCCTTATAGCCCTTGAAATCCTCGATCTTGGTGATGGGTTTTTTGGATATCATGGCCGTGGCATAGATCCTCTCCGTGTAATAGAGGAGGTTGTGCTTGGCGTGGGCATCTTTGAGCATCTTCTCAAAGCCGAGTTTGTAATGAAAATGCAGCCCTTCCTTGGGATGCCGGAAGGTCATGGGGCAATTGGCCGCCACAGCGGCGATGGGGATCTGACTCATCCAGTAGATAGGGGCCGCCGTTGCCGCTTCGATCGTGCCCTTGCGGCAGGCGCCGAAGATGTCCTTGGACGGAATCAGGGCCGCAGCAGGAAAGACCGCTACCTGCAGCCGGCCATTGGTAAGTTTGACCATGTCTTGCTCGAAGAAATCCTTCATGGGCTTGAAGGATGCGCTGCCGGCCGGCCAGTGGGATTGCAGCTTCCACTTGATTACCGGCTGCTGGGCCATGGCAACGCCTGTTATTGAAACAATGAACAACCCGATCAGCATGATGCAAAATAGTTTTTTCCCCATGTTACGATCTCCCTTTTTTTGAAGTTAGAGTGCTTAACAACACTTATGGCCAATAGCGCCGCAGGCATCGCTATCTTAAATCTGTTAAGACGGCCGCGCCGCTTTGCTCTAAAGACCCTATCGGGAAACTTTTATGGCCCGCCATCCTTGGCGGTCTTGCAGTCAAATCTCGGATATTTGTTTCATTTGAGTTTTCTCTCTCGTGTTCCCCCTTTCCTGACAAATATTATTTATCAAAGCCTTAGTAGCCGCATTACATGTTTACTCCTTAATTTTGCCTCCGGACGGGGCAGCTCCACCGGTGGTCTGGGTTCTTAGGAAGAAAGACAAACATTGCGTGGAAGTAAAGCATATTCGGGTTTTTTTGTCAAAACTATTATACCACTATTCACTACTGTCATAAATAATTTATGAATAAATTCAATTAGTTACTGTTTTCGTCCATGTCGCTCGTGTCATCATAAAATGTAAGTAGCCAAAACATGGATGCTCTTTCAAATAGTGAGATACTCAAAACCTGCAAAATTGTGTAAAGATTCTCCTGTGACAACTATTTCGAATTTCCCTATGTCGGACAAGCCTTGTCATTGTATGGGAATGCACAAACAAAAAAACCGGCAAGCTATCCTGGGAGGCGGCTTACTGCATCACCCGTCGAACCGCTTAGGAAACCAGTCCCAAACGCCTCCTGGAGATCAACCGGAGCCATTGGGCTATCGAAAACAGTCGTCATTACATCCCGGATGGAACTTCGATGAGGGCCGAAGCCGCATTCGTACCGGAAACGGCCGGAAAACGTCAGCCGTCTGCACCGTTTTTCAACGTCTATCTGCGCCGGAAACCGAAACCTGCCGCAGCGTAAGATGATCAAAACAAAAGGCATCGTCCGCTTCTTGTTAATTTTGAATAGGGGGCGATGCCTTTTGAACAATGATAGGCGCCTGAGCAATGACCATGCGGAGAACGTGGAGAATTGCTTCCAATGGGGTACTTTGACTGCACCCTGTCCTCGCCCCGCGAGAATCTTTTATCTCCAACTCGCCAGAATGTTTGCTTGACAAGCTAAAACAGCCCCCTATATACTTCCGCGTCTCGAAAGCGGTACCTGAGGCAAAGAAATCATCGGAAGGGTAAAACACGACACATGAACATGGTAAGGATGCTTCAGGAAACCACAGAGCGCTATCCGGAAAACCCGGCCGTCATTTTCGACGGGAAACACATACCGTATAAAGATCTCAACCGCTACGTCGAGGCGCTTGCCTGCCATCTGCAGGAGCAGGGCGTCGTGAAAGGCGATAAAGTCGCCATCATGCTGGGCAACTGCCCCGAGTTCGTCATTTCCTACTTTGCCGCCTTGCGGCTTGGGGCCGTCGCCGTAACGCTGAACGTCATGTCCACGTCTTACGAACTCCAGCATCTCATTGGGAACTGCGAAGCGAAGGTTCTGATCACGGCGGACAATCTGGCCAAACGATTCCAGGCCATCGCAGAGTCGCTGCCTGAGTGCCGACACCTGATCACGACCGGCGGTCTTACGCCCGAATCGTCCTTCGACGGCATCATCAAAACCTGCGGGACCACCACGGACATCCCCGCGCTCGAAGGCAGCGATCCGGCGGTAATGATCTACACGGCCGGTCTTACGGGCAAGCCTCTGGGCGCCGTATTAACCTATGACAATCTGGCTACCCAGGCGGATCTGCTGCGCACGATCTGCAGCGGCACGACGAAAGATCGCTCCCTGGCCGTTATCCCGCTGTTCCATTCCTTCGGAGCCGCGGTCAATATGCTTTGCCCTCTCTGCATCGGAGGCGCCATCGTCTTAATGGACCGCTTCACGATGGAAGGCATCTTTACGACCATCCAGCGGGAGCAGGTAACGTATATCACGGCCGTGCCGCGGCTCTTCATGGGCATGCTTTTCCACGACAAACTCAAAGAATACAATCTCAGTTCGCTGCGCCTGGGCATTACCGGCGGATCGCCGATGCCGCCGGAGCTGTTTGCCGAATTTGAAAAACATCTGGGCATCCAGGTTCTGGAAGGATACGGCCTCACGGAGACCTCTCCCTGCTGCATCTTCACCATGCCGGACAAAGTGCAGAAGCCCGGCGCAATCGGCACGGTGCTGCCGGGCGTTGAGGCAAAGGTCATTGACGAGGACGGCCGTGAAGTGGCCCGGGGCGTTGTCGGCGAACTGGCCGTCCGCGGCAAGGTCGTTATGCAGGGCTACTATAAAGATGAAGCGGCCACGGTCGAAGTCATTCGCGACGGCTGGCTGCATACGGGCGATCTGGCCCACATGGATGATGAGGGCTACGTTTTCCTGGACGGTGTGAAGAAGCGCATGATCATCACGAGCGGTTTCAATGTTTATCCTAAAGAAGTGGAGATCGTGCTGGACATGCATCCGGCGGTTGCGCAATCGCGGGTCATCGGCGAAAAAGACCTTATGCGGGGAGAGATTGTCAAAGCGATCATCCTGAAAAAGCCCGGCTGTGAGACGGACGATAAAGAAATTATCCAGCATTGCCGAAACTACCTGTCTTCCTACAAAGTCCCGAGAGAAGTGGTCTTTGAGAATGAACCGGCATAAGCCGCGCCTATAGCGGGAATTGTGCCCCGCATGATTTGCAAGGATGCGTCAAATAAAAACCCTCAGCCGCAAATGAAGTGAGCTGAGGGTTTTCGTTCTCGACAGCAATCGCGTCGCGTCCCGTTATTTCATCGCGACCAACTCATCCGTGATTTTGAGAACAGTGTCGATCTCCGGTTTCGTCCAGGGGGAATTTTTATCGGTATACCTTATATATTTGATCTTTTTGTCTTTGCCGATCAGCACAAATACCGATTTGCCTTTACAGTTGCCCAGCCCCCAGGTCTTGGCCAGCGTCAGATCAACATCGGTCAGGATCGTGCTCTTATATTTTTCAATCTTACTGCGGACCATTTTTCGAATAAGAAAATTAGGCGCGGTGGAGTCCTTCATATTGGCAACTCCCACTCCCCTGTATGCTTCCTTGCTGTATTTTTTTGCTTTCATGGCGTCATTCAGTGGATCACCTAAATCACCGACGCTGGAGTCGGCATAGGTTAATGCAACCACATGAGTACCGAAATCCGGAATCGTTGCCGGCTGGTCGTTGGCGTCCCGGATTTGAGGATTAGTCAGTTCCTGACCCACTTGCGCCGCGACAACCGATCCGGCGGCGAAAGCAACCATTGCACATCCAAAAAGAACAACAAAACTTTTCCACAAAAATGATCGATGCATATTTAACCCTCCTTCGGTTTGATAAGAAATCCCTCCGACGCTGCAAGATCGTGAGGAGTGATTCTTTTACGCCACTCATAAAACCGCATCATGACGTACTGTCCGCGTGAGCCTAAGGCACCTACCGTCTGCCTGTCAAGCCCAAACATCATCTGACCGGCCGGTCAGTGATTTTTTTTGCAGCAAACGACACCAGTTCCAAGGATAAAATGATTTTAATCCCGCTTACGCGGGACGAGCGTTAATTCCCTGTCACTTGCTGCGAAATAATGACGTTCATTTCATGCTTGGACAGCTTGCTGCGAGGGGGTTGACTGGAACATCATCTTTGATGAAGCGGCGTTATTCCCCTGTACGTCGAACGACGAAACGAGATCAAAACGTATGCGAAAGCGAGAAGTGAAATACCACATCGGGTGACGTTCCGACAATAATATCTTCCGTAACACCGATATCCAAAGACGTTTTCGGCGTGAAATGGAGCGCCCCTCCCATGGTCAGTTGGGCGGACGCTGCGCTGAGCTCTTTGAAATCGCTGTCGGAATAAAATGACGTATGGGCGTTCGTCTGGATTTTCAATTCAATCCAGTCGGCGGGGCTCAAGCCCAGCCCCAGCATACCGAAGCCGACCAGCGGACGCTGCCGGTCCGAAAGCACCCTGCCTTTCGTCAAACCCATCGCTCCGGCTGCGCCGAATATCGTCACTTGCGCCAGTGAAAATTGCTGTCCCCAATTGCCGATCATCCACGCGGAGAGGTCCGTGCTGCCGCTCCCGCGCAGGGTACCCGCATCGCCTGTGGGAAGTTTCAAACTTCCGCGCAGGGTCAGGTTCCGCCGGCTGTCGGCACTCCGGTAAATCTGCCAGGCGGCGCTCATGCTCACATCACCCAACCCCTGGCCGGATTGCTCCATGTTCAAAAGCGTGACGCCGTTTTTTTGATAGCGGTAAAGCAGGCGGTTTTTTGGCGCCAGTTCCCTGCCTCCGTTGGGGAAGCCGAATGTCGAGTGATAGTTTTCGATGAAGTTGTCGAGGAAACCGCCGCCTGCCACCAGGAACGGAACATCGATGCCCAGTTCCAGTGAATGCCCGATGCCGTACCGGCCGGAAACCGTGAGCCTAGTGCTTTCGCCGTCCAGCACCAGGCTTTCGGCCGCGTTCAGTTCATTGACGTAGGTATTGGCGTGATCCAGCGTCAGGCGCAGGGCGCCTTCCGACCCTGCGGCAACCTTTGCACTGCCGATGGCCGGCAGGCCGTAAACGGCAATGAGCGGGCTTTGGTTTTGCGTCTGAAAAGGCAGGATATCGATCGCCTCGCCCTGGGCTGCAACCAGCGCCAGAAGCATCAGAAAGCAAGCCCAGCGCACA
>Ga0351891_1116_pt1 | contig 30396 bp, 15 predicted proteins | sample TotcelFGM3001K13_FD_206768 | JGI IMG/M metagenome (GOLD analysis project Ga0351891, IMG submission 206768) | Enriched cells from coal bed in the Powder River Basin, Montana, United States - Total cells FGM rep3 HSBNCT.FGM.300.1.K13 ... | reverse complement strand
GCGACCAAATTGGGATGCTTCAGGTTCAGGCACTGCTTGACCCCGCGGACCTCGATGTCCAAGTTACGTTGAATCCGCTTGAGAGCGACTTCTTTGCCGGCATCCGTCTTGGCGAAATAGACATCGCCGAAGCCGCCGATGCCGACGCCGCACTGGATCTCGTACCCGTCCAGGGGACGAGCGCCTGTTTTATAGGCGAATTTCATCTTTCCGCCTGCTCTGGGTTGAGGCTGAGGGTGAGCGGCCGGATCGCCGCCCACCGCGTTGCCTCCTTGTAGCGTAGCGGTTAAGGGCAACATTTGCCAGTTTCCTTTCTCACACAACTTGCTGCAGGCAAAAGGAAAAGTCGCTTCCCTCTACGTGCGAGCCCGGTGCGATCGGCGCCTGGCCTTCGCAACGACGGCCGTTGACCTCGAGCGGTTCCAAGGTCCGGCAGAACAGACGCTCGTCTCGCCGAAACAGAACCACATCGTGCGCCCATTGGCGGCAGACCACGTGGTCCTGCCATTTCGGGCCCAGGACGCAGGATTCCGCCATCAACAGGATTCCGACCGCCGAAGGCTCGGTGCGATGCCGCGACAGGAATTCGAGCCTCGCCGTGGCACTCAACGCGTGCGGTTGGCGAAACCGCAGCCGCACGCCCTCGCCCAATTCGATTTCGTCACCGTCCGACAAGGCCGTGGTACTGCGGATCGGACGCCCGTTGACGCGAACCGCTTGCAACGGCTCGATCACATAGCCGTCCTCGCGACGAAGCCGAGCATGCCGCCGAGACAAGTCGCCCATGATCGGGATGGCGACCGCGTTTCCCGGCGTGGCCAGCCCCAAACAGACCGCATCTTGCAGGCATACCAAATAACCGCCCACACCATCCACCCACAACATGAAACGGCCGTGCAGCTCGCACGCTGCGTCGGACGCCCTGCTTTGCGCCAGGTCGTCGTCACGGTTCCTGTCGTGCGGTCGGTCCTGTAACATGGCCTCGTACCCCGAATATGTGTAACGCCAATTCCTGCCGCCCCGACGGGGCTGAGTTATAAAGCTCCCGGTTGGCATTGGCTTGTTTAACCGCGACCCAACGGGGAGCGCGTCGCCCACGCGATCCTCGTTGGGTCGCGGTTAAACGAAGATCGCCGAACGTGCTATCCCCAACCGCGCGCGGTATGTCTCGCCTTTCGGCAAACTTCGGTCCCTGCGGGACCGAAGATCCTAGATGACCAGGCGCCAAAAGAGGCTCGAAAGCCTCTTCGCGCCGGTCGCAACCGTTACTTCTCGACGCCGACCAGCTTGGCATTGCCAGGCTCTTGTCCTTTGGACTTCTCGTACTCGGCGATCTGGTCGAGGATCTTGACCGGTTCGGTCGAGGTCCCCACCGGAATCTCGTCCAACACCAAGTCGTCGGCATTGACCAACTGGGCATCGACTTCGATCCGCGACTCGATGTCGCTCAGCAACTGACGGGTCCGCGACAACTGGCTGTCGTCGATATGGAACTCGCTGGACGCTTTGGCGACTTCGACCATTTTCAGGCGAGCCTCCAGGTTCTCGACTTCGACCTCCAATTGGCGTTTGGCCGCGATCATGGCTTTGAGCTTTTCCTGAGCGGCGTCCAAGCCGCGCTGGCGAGCCGCCAGGATCATGTTCAGCTTCTGCATTGTGGCCTCACGGGTCCGATACCGCTCGAATCGGTTCGTCAAGTCGGTTTCGACCTGCTTGACCGTGTACGTGTGGCCCGCATACACGAAGTTGCTGTCGCCGCGCGACAGGTCGCCCTTGAGCGTCTCGATCTCGCTCCAGTTCTTGGCCAGCTTCTGCTCGTCCTGCTGAACTTGGGCCGCCAGCTTCCGCAGATCGAGTTCTTCGCGAGCGATCTCGCGCTTGTGCCGGCTGATTTCCGGACCCAGGCCCTGGATCATCTTCCGCGCCCGCTCCAATTCAAATTGGACCGGTACGGCATCCTTGACAGTGCTATTTACCCAGCCCACGGTGGTCTTGACATAACTGGTCATGTCGCGACCGAAAACTAACCCCAGCAACATTGCCAGGCCGCCCGCTGCGATCAAACCTTTCTTCAACATCGTCCTGCCTCCCATGTATCGTGTTTTCGGGTGAGAATTGCCGTTGATACGTCCCTTCAACTTCTCTGCCGCCTTCCTCGACGCCACGTTCTGGGAGTAGTTCGCTGGCGACAAACGAAACTTGCCACTCGGCTTGAAATTATTTTCGAAAATACTGCTCAGTTGATCTGCCGGCCAACATGCCGCAAGCCGCATGAATGTCTCGGCCGCCGCTGTAACGGTAGACAATGGGGACGGCAAGCTTGGCCCTCAGGACATCCCGGAACGCCTCCAGTTCCGCGCGCGAGGGCGGCCGAAACCGCCCCGTCGGATCGTTCACGTCGATCAGATTAATCGTGATCGGCAGGCCCCGCGTCAGTTCGGCCAGCATTTGGGCATCCTCGTCGCGCGTATTGATGCCGGCCATCATGGTCCACGCCAGAATCACGCGCCGGCCTGAGACTTCGTGGTACGCCCGCAGCGATTCGACAAGCTCCCCCGTCGAGTACGCTCGTTCCACAGGCATCAACTGGAGGCGCCGAAGCGGATCCGCCGAATTCAGCGAAACGACCAAACGATAGATTTGTCGTTCTCTGGTGAAACGGCTAATGGCGGGCACGATGCCGACGGTCGAGATCGTGATGGCCTTGCCACTGATAGCCAAGCCGCACGACTGCCTGAAAAACCGCGCCGCTTGGATCACATTGTCGTAGTTGAGCATCGGTTCGCCCATGCCCATGAAGACGACGCCACGCACAGGATAGGGCGAGTCGGCTCGAACCTTGATCACCTGATCGACAATCTCCCACGCGGCCAGATTGCGGTGGAACCCCATCCGGCCCGTGGCACAGAACGCGCACCCCATCGCACAGCCTACCTGGGAACTGACGCACACCACGTACTTCAGGTCATTCGGCCGGTGCAACAGCGGGATGCGCACCGCCTCAAACCGTTCCGGTCCATCACCGCAAAACAGGTATTTGGCGAATCCGTCCTGCGGCGAGACCGTCTTGTCGACCAACGCCAGGTTCGGAATGGCTGTTCGTCGGCGGACCTCGTCCAGCAATTTGGCCTTGATGCCTTCATCGGCTGCCGGAAGTGTGCCGCGGCGTATGACGGTTGCATGAATCTTCTGCGCCTGGCGGGGCGTCAGCCCCACACACGCCAGGCGGTCGTACAACTCATCGGCGGTAACGCTTTTCAAAACGATCGGCATAGTAGTTTGAGCGGCACGGCGCGAAGGAGCAGCCAAGAAACAAGTGGCGTACGCTTCCAGCTTGCGGTTCGCACTGCTCGCAAGCTGGAAGTTTACGCCACTTTGAATGCGACAGTAATTGTCTTGCCGGCGCTAACCGTGGGAAAAGCCCAGCCGTGCCTTCGCGCAAAAACCCGCGGCTAGCGCCTTGCGGCTCACGATTCCCAGGCGCACGGCTAGTTGGGCCAAGTTTCGAACGGGGCCTTGGGCAGAAGGTGGCCCCACGCCTCGGGCCCCCAGCAGCGCGTTCCGACCAGGGGCTCGGTGTCGCTGGTATTGACCAGTCGCACGCCACCGCCGTTCATCGCCGCATCGTACGGAATGACGAACTCGTCGTCCAGCGGCTCTCCCAGGCGGATTCCCGACTTGACCTCGACCTTGTGCTTGCCGATCGTCCCCTGCCCGTGGCAGAAGTGGATGATGCACAGGGCCGCCGGCCCCGTCAGAATCGTCTCCTCGCGGGGGGCCAGCTCGAATTGCTTCAGGCTGAACAGTTCGTCCCCCTCGGGCTTGCCGTACACCCGCCATTCGTCGCGGAAGCCGCCCTCGCTCACCGACTTGTCCACGATCGGCCGCAGCAGATGCTTTTCGACGATGAACGGATCCTGGTTGCGCCGCAGGTCGATGTCGGAGGCCAGGCGTTGAGCCCGCGCCTCGTCGTCGAGACCTTCGGGCAGATGGCGGTACAACAGCTCCTGGCCCAGGAATACCTCGCCATCCGGGCACAGGACGTGGCTCTGGTAGAACCGGAAATCGTCCCGGTCCCGCTGCGGCTCCTCCGTGTTCACCGCGGCCGGCCCGTGAAGGGTGCGGACGCGGGTAAAGAAGCCCGTGCCCATCTCGACCAGGAAATGCCGGGCGTGGGCGCGGATATGGTTGTCCTTGCCCGCGATGAAATCCCGGATCGCCTGGAGCAACATCTCCTCGGTGAACGTGCTCAGCAACCCGATCGACGTATGACAGTCGTTGCGGTAACGCTTGTTCCGCCAGGCGTTAAAGTTGTACGCCTCGGGCTTCCACGGATGGCTGTGGTGGCCGAGCGGGTACAGGTTGTCGAACTCCTTGTTGTAGAACCCCGTGCCGCCCAGGGTACGGTACATGGGTCCCACCATGAAGGACGGCGCCCCGTGAACGGCGGCATCCATCGGGATCAGGAAGCCGTCGGGATGATGGAAATGGCACAGCCCCTCGCCGTGGATGCCGTTGCCGGTATCGGCCAGGATGGCGCTGCCGTTCCATCGTTCGTCGATCGCCCAGCCTCCCGGGCCTTCGGGGAAGTAGTCTTCGTCGGCCAGTTCGAGGTTCTTGCCGGGCAGGCAGAACTTTCTTCCCACGAAGCTGGGGAAGCAACGCAGCACGCCGCCGCCGGCTTCCGCCGCGGCCTGCACCGCCTGAGCCGCACCGTCCGCGAGAATATTGAGCGTTGACCGGTACAGGTGGACATCAAGAAATCGCTGAGCCATCGATTCGTTCCTCATGTTACGGATTGACATACTTGCGCGCCTATCGCTGGTACCTTTTTACCTTTTGTTTGGCGATATGCATATGCCCCAGGAACCGGCATGGCTGCGGGGGACGCAGGGGACGATCCGGCGACCGGGCCAATCCGTGCCTTGCAACCGGCGGGAAGGGCCTCGTTTGACTTCACGGCAGCGGCGGCAAGGGCACGGCGCGGCTGAGAGCAGCTTGCGCGATGTCGCAGGCCAGCCGGTCCAACACGGCCTCGAATTCGCGGCCGAACTGGCCGTCCCGACCGAGGCTTTCCAAGGGCTCGTGCAACTCACCGGCCTCGTCCGATATGCCGCCGGTGACAGCGTGGGGCTGAGGGCCGGGATTGTTGGGAGCCGGCTGCGCCGATCGGGAGCGAAACACAGGCGGGGCGTCTTGACCTCGCCGCGTCGGGTCGGGCGTGGAGAGCGAGCGTCGCAGGACTTCAGCCTCGGCAAGACGCGGCGGCCAAGACGAGTTGGCCCATTCAGCGTCCGCTGGCGCCGAGATATCATCCGCCACTTCTCCTTCTCCCGCACTCCCTCGGTGATTGATATAGTTGATCACGATCAATGCGTCTAGCGGCGTGCAGCGGCCGTCCCCGTTCACGTCGTAGAATGGATGCGGCTTATACTCCGGCGGCGGCGGCAGCACGGCCTGGTCGGGATGCGTGTTGATGTAGTCGATGAGCGCCAGAACATCCGCCGCGGCGACGTTGCCGCTGTCGTCGACATCCCACGGGTTCGCCGTATTGTGCCAAGTCGCGAGGGTTACGTTGATCGTCAGGACGTTTGCAATCGGATCGAGATCCAGGCCGCCGTTGGCCGTGCCGCCGTCGTCCTGCACCTGGAACGTAAAGCTCGTGTAAGGGCCGCCATATTGGCGAGGCGTGGGCGCGAACGTCAGTTTTCCGCCTGCGATGTCCGCCGCGCCGACGAATTGGCCGGCCGCTGTGGCGACGCCGTTCAACAGCAGGCTGCCCGCCGCCGGCAGCCTGGTGATCTGTACGGCCAGCAACTCGTCAGGCGGGCTGTCCACGGGATCCGTAAAGCCGAAGTCAGCCGTCACGAAGGTGTACGCCCCGTTGATCACCGTCGTCACCGTGTTATCCGCCCCCGCCGGTGCATCGTTCACGCCGGTGACCGTGACCGCGACCGTGGCCGTCCCCGTGCCGCCTTGCACGTCGCTGACGGTATAGGTAAACGTGTCCGTTGCGGAAGCGCCCGCGGGCAGCGAATCGAACTGGCCGTTCGGATCATACGTGACGCTCGATCCCGATAGAGTCACGGTGCCACGCGTGCCCGGCAGAACGTCAACCCTGGTGATCGTTGGGACGCCCCCGTCGGGATCGCTGTCGTTCGCGACTAGAGCTGGGGCCATCGCCTCCAACGCACCGGACGTGCCGCTGGACATGCTGCCTCCGACCACGTGGATCGTCTGGCCGAGGACTGCGGCAGCGGCGGACGAACGGGCTGTCGGCATCGAGACGCCGATACTCCACGCGTCGGTCGCGGGATCGTACACGTAAACCGATCCGGTCGGCGCCGCGGCCTCCCAGCCGCCCAGGACATAGAACTTGCCATCGAGCGCGGCCCCGGCCCGGCTGTAGCGCGGCGTCGGCATGCTGGCACGCGTCGTCCAGGTATTCGTCGCCGGATCGTACACGTCCAGCCAGCCATGCATGCCGCTGTCATCACCTCCGCCCGCGGCGTACAACTTGCCGTCGATGACCGCGGCGGCCCCGTCCCCGTGCGGATGCGGCGAATCGGCCAGACGCGTCCAGGCATTCGTGGCGGGATCGTAGACGTGAAAGTAACGGTGCGTCCCCGAGTAGCCGTTGTACGGCGTGTGGACGTACAGCTTGCCGTCGATCACGCCCCCGAGCGAACCTCCGCTGTATAACGGCATCGCGGCACCTTGGCTCCAGGCGTCCGTCGCAGGGTCGTAGATGAACAACGACGTGGTTGGCAATCCGGGAGACGTTCGCCAGCCGCCGGCCAGGTACAGTTTGCCGCCGATGACGCCCATCGTGCCGCCATAGCGCCCGTCGCGTCCCCAGTCGGTGTCGGGGAGCGGCGCCAGCGTGCTCCAGGTGTTGGTCCGCGGGTCATACCGTTCGACGACAGGCGTATCGCCGCCGGAGTTGCTGCCGCTGACGACGTACAGCCGCCCGTCGATCACTCCGGTCGTCGCATTGCTGCGCGGACTGGGCATAGCCGCCAGCGTCGGCTGACCGATCCACCCGTGACCAAGCTGCAGGGTTGCATTTTCCGCGACCGTGAATGCATCGTCCACCGCGATCGGCGAGGCGTTGATGACGACGGTAGCCGTGTCCGTGTTCCAGGCCCCCTCGTCATCGGTGACGCGCAGCACGACCGTGTGCGTGCCGGCGACCGTCGAGTTGAACGTCGCGGTTACACCCGTCGCATCGTACGTGCCGTCGTTGTTCAGGTCCCACTCGTAGGCTGCAATGTCGTTGCCCGGGTCGGACGAGGCGGCTGCGCTCAGCGTGATGTCGCTCCCCTGGTTGCCGAAGTACGGCCCGCCGGCGTCTGCGGTCGGGGCGACATTGTTGACCGTGATCGTCCGGCTGCCAGTGCCCACGTCTCCGTCGCTGTCCGTGACCGTGACGCTGACGACGTACGTGCCGTCCGCCGCGTAGCGATGGCTCAAGGCGAACGTCTTGTCCGCGTTCAGCGTCAGGGGCTGGACGCCACTGCCATCGCCGTAATCGACGGTCGCCGTCCACGTGTCCGCGCGCGGATCCGTGAACGAACCCGTGCCGGTGAACGTGCTCCCCTCGTCGATCGTGGCATTCGCGCCGGCACTCACGACCGGCGCGACGTTCCGCACGACGACCTGCAGCGTCCGGTAGCTCTGACCGGCTTCGTACTCGGCCTGAATTTCGGCCGCCGAAAGCGTGCGCGTGAAGACTTTGGGTTCGTCGATCAGACCGTCGAAGTAGTTGTCGTTGTACGCATCGCCCCCGATGAAGAACGAATTGGTCAGCGCCAGGTCGCTGGCCAGCGTGGCCGTTCGCTCCAGCACGCCGTTCAAGTAGGTCTTGACTTCGCGCGAAACCGGATCGTAGGTTGCGGCGACATGGTACCAGTGGCCGGGCTGAACGACGCTGCTGCCGCCCCACCAACGATCCGAGCCGCCGCTGTCCACGCCGAGCCACAGGCGGTTCTGGTCGTCGATCGGTCCGTCGAAAATGCCGCCAAAACTATCGGTCTGCGAAACCAGACGCATGTAGAAGTGCTGCCGGTAGTCCGTGCCGCCCACCCCGAGAATACCCTTGCCGGGATGCCCGTAAACTTGATCTGCGTTAAACCAGGCCGCCAACGCGATGGCTGCATTACCGCCCGCGAAGCCATTGAGCGTGCCGGTGATACGGCCGTCGATGCCGTCGAAGGAAAACGCTTGCTGGTACTTGCCGGTCGCGTAGGACACGCCGCCAATGGGCGTCCCCGTGTTGGAATCTTGCACGTCTTCGGCACTGCCGTCGCCCGGCCACCAACTGAGCAGGTTGGCCGGTGCGGCGATCAGCGAGCTGTCATCATCGCGGATGCGAAGGACGATCGTGTAGCCGTCCCCGGCGCCATTGTTTGCGTAGACGTGCGTCTTGTCGAAGGCGGTAGTCCCTGCAGCGAGGTTGAATGTCTCTTCCGCCGAGCCGTCGCCCCAGTCGACGACCAGGACAAAACTATCCGCCGTGCCGGGATCGCTGATGGTGCCTGTCAGGTGTACCGTGCTCCCTTCGTCGATCGGCGAGGTGACCGCCAGGTTGCTCAGAGCCGGCGCCACGTTCCCGATGGTCACCGTGGCGGTGGCGATACTCGACGCCCCGCCGTCATCGGTGACGCGAACGGCGACGGTGAATATGCCGTCGTCGACTGCGTTGAACGTAGCCGTCACGCCCGTGGCGTCCACGGTGAACGTGCTGCCGTCGTAGTCCAGATCCCATTCGTACAGCACGATATCGTTGCCGGGATCGAACGAACCGGCGGCCGTCAATGTGATACTGCTCCCCTCGGCGCCGGAGTACGGTCCGCCCGCGTCGGCTGTCGGAATCACGTTTTGGACGGTCACGGTGGCAGTGTCCGTGCTCGCTGCCCCGTCGGCATCCGTGACGCGCAAGACCACCGTGAAGACGCCGTCCGCGGTCGAGTTGAACGTGACGGTGACGCCGGTCACCTCGAACGTGCCGTCGTTGTCCAGGTCCCATTCGTACAGCACGATATTGTCGGCCGGATCGGTCGAACCTGAGCCGTCGAGCGGGATGTCGCTGCCCTCATTGCCCGTGTACGGCCCGCCCGCGTCTGCCACGGGCGGATCTCCGACCAGATAACGGGCAACTCCGAAAGCGCTCTTGCCGCCCAACTTTGCTTCGCCGGCCATCACGATTTTTCCGTCGGCCTGCAAGGCGACGTCGTAAGCCGTTTCGCTGCCCGAGCCGAACTTGGCGGTCGCCTTGCCGCCCGAACCGAAGCGTGTCTCCAGCGTGCCGTCCGGCAGATAGCTGGCCAGGCCGAAGCTGCCGTTGCTGGCGCGGCCCGCGACGACGATCCGGGTGGTGCCAAAAATCGCCACGGCATGGGCGGCATCGGCCGCGGAACCAAAATCGGTAATGACCTTCCCGCCGGTGCCGAACGTTGCGTCCAAAGTACCGTCGGGATGGAAACGGGCGAGGGCGAAATCCTCGTTGGTGGTGGCGAAGTTCACATTGGTCTTGCCCACCACGACGATCTTGCCGTCGCTCTGAATGGCCAAGGCGTTGCCGCTGTCCAGCGTGCCGCCGAAGTCTGTGGTGAGCAAACCGCCGGTGCCGAAGCCGGTATCGAGTGTGCCGTTCGCGTTGTAGCGGACCAGCGCAAAGTCGCGGTTCGCGTTTGGTCCGGTCACGCCCGCCACCAGGATCTTGCCGTCCGCCTGGATCGCGACATCGTAACCAGCATCGTCGTAGCCGCCACCGAGATCGCTGACAACCATCCCACCCGTGCCGAAGCTCGCGTCCGGCTGGCCGTTGCTCAAGTAGCGGACCAACGCGATATCAAGCGTGCCTCCGACATTCGTCGTGCCGACGACCACGGCCTTGCCATCGCTCTGCCACGCGATTCCTTCCGCCTGGTCGGCGCTGCCCCCCAAGTCGGTCGTCACGAGGCCGTCGAGGCCGAAGCCGATATCCAACCGGCCGTCGCCGGCGTAGCGGGCCACGGCAAAATTAGAATTCGTTCCATTGTCGGCAAGCGTATTCCCCGCTACGAGAATCTTCCCGTCCGGTTGGATCACCACGTCGCGGGCGACGTCGCGATCGCCCGCGAAGTCCGTGCGCACGGCGCCGTGGAAGCCGAAATCGGCGTCGAGGCTTCCGTCCGCGCGGTAACGCACGAGGGAGAAGTTTGATTTCTTCACACTCAGATCGTTGCCGGACTCGCCCGCGACGACAATCTTACCGTCCGGTTGAATCGTCACCGCGCGGGCCACCGCGGTGCCTGGCACGTCAAATCCGCCCGTGCGATTGAAGGTCGTATCCAGTTCGCCGCTGGGATTGTAACGGGCCAGGGCAAACTCGGAACTCGACGCGCTGTTTGCGGATCCCGCGACCACCAGATTTCCGTCGGCTTGGACCGCGACGGCATAGGCTCCGTCGGCGTATCCGAAGAAGTCTGTGCGGACCTTGCCGTATTGGCCGAACAGCAGATCCCGGCTACCGTCGGCGTGATAGCGGATCGAGATGAAATCCCCATCCGATTCGCCGGTCACGACGATCTTGCCGTCCGCCTGCAGGACCAATCCGCGACCGATGTCCCCCGCGGTGCCGAAATCTGTTGTGACTCGTCCGCCCGCCCCAAACGTGGTGTCCAAGCTGCCGTCCGGATTGTATCGGGCCAGCGCCACGTTTCCGCTCGCTTCGCCCACCAGCAGGATTTTGCCGTCCGGCTGCAGCGCGAGGCGATACGCCCGGTCCACGCCGCCGGCAAAGTCCGTCGTCACCCGCCCGTCGGTATCGAAGGACGTATCCGGCGTGCCGTCGGCGTTGAGCCTGGCCAACGCGACGTCGCCGCCCGACTCGCCCGCCACGACGATTTTTCCGTCGGGCTGGATCGCCGCGGACCAGGCGATGTCGCTGGACGAACCGAAATCGATAAGTGCCCCGCCGTCGTTGCCAAATGAACTATCGAATTGTCCGTCCGCGAGAAAGCGATAGACGGAAAACGAGCTATTGCCGCCTGCCGTCGAGGCACCCGCGGCAATGATTTTGCCGTCGGTTTGCACGGCCACGTTGTAGGCCACGTCCTGATCGGACGTTCCGGGAAGGGCAAAGTACCGCACGCCGTCGCCGTCGAACGTCGGATCCAACAGACCGCCGGCATCCAGGCGGACCAACAGTCCCCAATCTCGCCCCGACGCCGAACGCCGTCCGGCCACGAGCAGTTTGCCGTCGGCTTGAAGCGCCGCGGCTTCGCCGACCAGTTGGTCCGTTCCCAAATAGACCGAGGTCGTGCCGTTTGTGTTGAACGTGGTGTCCAGGTCGCCCCGCGTGGTGTACCGCGACACGCCCACGCGTTGACGTCCGGTCCCGTCGGTCACCGTGCCCGCAAGTACGATCCTGCCGTCCGGCTGAACGAGCACATCACGCCCCGAATCCAGGCCACTGTAGAAGTCTGTGGTCTTCAGACCATCGCTGGAAAAGCCGGTGGCCAACGACAGGTCCGGATTGACGATGAACATCGCGATATCGGAGACATTGTCGATCGACGAGAAACCGGCCACGACGATTTTGCCATCGTCGCGGACGGCAACCGCCTTCGCTTCTTCCACCGCGGAAGCTAAGAAATAGCTGCGGATCTCGTCGGTTGTCCCGTCGGGGTGATAACGCCAGATGACGAAGTTCTTGTCGCCGCTGAACGACGCGCCGCCCACCTGGACGATCTTGCCGTCCGGTTGCAACGCGATGTCGTAGGCCGAATTGTACTGGGTGCCGGTGATACTTCGGCTCAGCGTTCCGCCGCTGCCAAACGTGGCGTCCAGCGTGCCATTCGGATTGAGCCGCGCCAGCTGGAAGGCGCCGCTGGTGGTGCCGCCTTGCCAACCGCCGACGACGATTTTGCCGTCCGGCTGAATCGCGACCGACTCGGCGACAGCGCTGGCGCCAACGCCCCCCGGATCGAACGTCACCAGGGCGAACCCCTCGGTCACAATGTCCTTGACGCGGACCGTGCCGCCGCTGCTGCCGTTGCTCTTCCACAGCTCTTCGCCGGCCACGTCGTCCGTCGCCGCGAAATAGACGGTACTGCCAATCGCCGTCAGACCGGTGGGCGAAGAATTCGACCCGCCCGCGTTGATGTCCTTGACCAGCATCGTCCCGGCGGCGGTGCCGTTGCTCTTCCACAGCTCGCGCCCGTTGGTGCCGTCGGTGGCCTCGAAAAAGAGCGTCCCATTGACATTGGTCAGATTCTCGGGCGAGGAACTGGCGCTGTCGGGCCGGATGTTCGCCACCAGCACCGTATTGGCTGCGGTCCCGTCCGTCTTCCATAATTCGCGCCCGTTTACGGGATCGGTGGCCTTGAAGAACACGGTGCCACCCACGTCGGCAAAGCCCCACGCGAAGGAACCCGTGCTCCCGACATAGATGTCCGCCACCATGCGAGTTCCGGCTTCGCTGCCGTCGGTGACCCACACTTCGTTGCCGTGTACGCCGTCGTTGGCCTGGAAGTACAGCGCGGTACCCACCGCGAGCAGATCACCGGGCGAGGCACTGGCGGCGCCGGGATTGATCTCCTTGACGATCTTGGTCCCGGCATCGGTCCCATCGCTCTTCCACAACTCAAAACCGTTGGCTTCGGTGGAGGCGCTGAAGAAGACGCTCGAGCCGACGGCTGTCAGGTACTGCACGGTCGCCCCGTAACTGCCGGCGCGAATCTCCTTGACCATCATCGTGCCCGGGCCTGTCCCGTCGCTCTTCCACAGTTCCGAGCCGTATACGCCGTCGTCGGCGGCAAAGAACAACGTGCCGCCGGCCGCTACCAGCCGCGTGTAGACACGATTACTGCCGGAACTCGACGAGCCGCTGCCGGGGTTGATATCCTTGACCAACTGGGTGCCGTCCGCCGTGCCGTCGCTCCTCCACAATTCGACGCCGTTCGCCCCGTCAGTGGCCCGGAAGAACAGGACGCCGCCGAAATCGACCAGGTCCGTTGGTGACGAACCCGAGCTGCCCGGAGAGATGTCTTTGACCATCATGGTGCCGTCGGCAGTCCCGTTGCTTTTCCACAATTCGACGCCGTTCGTCCCGTTGTTCGCCTGGAAGTAGAGGGTCCCGCCGATCACGGTCAAGTGCTTGGGAGACGAGCTGTCGCTGCCGGGGCGAATGTCCTTCAGCAGGAACGTGCCGCTGTCGGTCCCGTCACTTCTCCACAGCTCGACGCCCGCGCCGGGCGTGTAGGCGGTGAAGTACAGTACACCATTCATCGCCACGAGTTCCCGCGGCTGCGAACTGCCGGCGCCGAACGTGGCGTCCAGGCTGCCGTCCGAGTTGTAGCGTACGACCGCCATGTCGTTGTTCCCGCCGCTGTCGGTGACGCCCACCACGACGATCTTGCCGTCGGACTGGAGCGCGACGTCGCGGGCGCCTTCGTAACTGCCGGCGGCCGGGAAGGCGGTCGTGACAAGACCCTCGGCGCCGAATGTGGCGTCCAGGGTGCCGTCCGCGTTCAGGCGCAGAACGCCAAAATCTCCGTAAGTGTCCCCGCCCGGATACGCGTCGCCTGCCACGACGATCTTGCCGTCCGGCTGAATCGCGATGCCTCGCGGCGTGCCGCTGCCTCCGATGTTCACCTTGACTTTGCCGCCATCGCCGAACGAAGTATCCAACCGGCCATTCGGATCGAACCTCGCCACCTCGTACGCGCCGCCCGTCACGACGATCTTGCCGTCCGGTTGAATCGCCACGGCCCACGCGCTGCCGGACAAGCCGGCGGCGATCTTGCCTCCTTCGCCAAAACTGTGGTCCAACCCGCCCGAAGCATGATATCGCGCGATGGCAGGCCCACTGTCTGCGTAGCCTACGACGACGACCTTGCCATCGTCTTGTACGGCTGCCGCGTAGCCCAGCTCATTCTTCGAATCGTCGGGCAGCAGCGTCGTAACCTTGCCGTCGGAGTCGAAGCTGGGATCCAAATCGCCGGCCAGCGGCGGGGAATCGTCGCCGCGGTATCGAACCAACGCGAAATCCAGTCCGGTTGCATTGATCTGAGCCGTCCCCGCGACCACGATGCTGCCATCGGCCTGGATGACCATGCCGCCCAGATTGTCCTGGCCTGCTTGGAAGTCGGTTTGCACCATGCCCGCCGCCCCGAAGGCGTTGTCGAGCACTCCGTCACTGCTGTATCGTAGTACCAGAAAGATCGTTCCCGCTACTGCTATTTTGCCATCTGCTTGCACCGAGACGCGTTTGATACCGGCGCTCGCTCCGTCCGGCAGGGTTGTGAATACCTCGCCAGACGTGCCGAAACTGGTATCGAGAGTCCCGTTGGGAAGAAGCTGCACGAGCGCGACCGGAGCCTGCCATCGCGTCCCCGCCAAGAGAATCTTGCCGTCCGGCCGCAGGGCTAACGCACGCGCGTAGTCCTGATGCCCTCGACCCACAGCCCACACGCCCGTCCCATTGAAGCTCGTATCCAGCGTGCCGTTGCTGAGGTAGCGGAGGACTGCAAAACCGGCTTGGCTGTACGCAACGACGGTGGCCTGCCCCGCCACCACGATTTTCCCGTCCGCGTCGATGGCCACATCGTAGGCGTAGTCCCCGTAAGTGCTGTTGGCTGGGTCTGTGATGACCAAACCTCCGGTCCCGAAACTCGTGTCCGACGTTCCATCGGCGTTAAAGCGGGCGATCAGAATATCCGCGTCCGCCCCGGACTGGGCCGTGTAGCCCACGACGACGATCTTATGGTTGGCGTCGACGGTGACGGCGTAAGCCACGTCCATCCCGCCATTGATGTCGCGAATCACCGCTCCCGCCGAGCCGAACGCCGTGTCGAGCGTACCGTCGGCGTGGTAACGGAGGACCGCCAGATCCTGGTTGTCCCAAACGCCCGTGCTCGACGATGATCCCACCACGACGATCTTGCCGTCGGTCTGCAATGCCACCCCGTAAGCTCGTTCGAACCGCCCGGTGACATCCGTGGTGACCTGACCGCCGCTGCCGAAGCTGGGATCGAGGCTGCCATCCGGGTTGTAGCGGGCGACGGCGAAGTCGTCATTGTTGCTGCCGACGACGACAAACTTGCCATCCGGCTGCTGTAGCATCGCCTGGCCCTGGTCGATGCCGGGGCCCGATAGATTCGTGACGGCGATACCCTCGCCGTCGAAACCGGAATCCAACGTGCCGCCGGCCGTCAGGGCAGCCACCGCGAAATCACGGCCCGAGTTGCCCGTGTTGACGTGCCCCCCCACGGCGATCCGGCCGTTGCTGGATAAGGCGGCAACCGCCTGAACCGAGAACCTTGAGCTGCCGAAGCTGCTCGTCATCCGCCCGTCACCATCGAAGCTGGTATCCAGGGCGCCGTTGGTCAGGTAGCGGGCCACGGCGACGGACGGGCCCGACGCGTCGGTGCTTACTCCGACCGCCACGAGCTTGCCGTCGGCCTGCAGCGCCAATGCGTAGGCGATGTCGTTGTAGCCGGCGAAGTCGGTGAAGACCTGGCCATTCGCGCCGAAACTGGAGTCCAGCGCGCCGGACGCGGTGAACCGCACGAGCGCAAAATCGTAGGTGTTCGGTGCGTACGGGTCGCTGTAGGTCGTACCCGCCAGGACGACGCGATCGTCCGCTTGGACCACGGCCGAGTACAGCAACCCCCACTTGCCGGAGAAATCGATCGCCGCCAGACCTCCGGAACCGAACGTGGAATCGAGCGTTCCGCTGGACGTGTAGCGGACGGCGGCAAAATCGAGCATCCCCACGCTTGTGTTTCTCGTCGCCGACATCCCCGCAACAATCCGGCCTTGAGAATCGAGCCCCACACTGCGCGCCTGCTGACCAAAATGGCCGAAATCCGTGGCGACCCAACCCACGCTATTGAAGGTTGAATCCAGCGTGCCATCGGCGTTCAATCGGGCGACGGCCATCTTGCGGGTTGTAGAGGTCCACTGTCCGCCACCGACCACGATCTTTCCATCACTCTGAATCGCGAGATCGTTCGCGTAATTGTCTCCTCCCACGTCAAAAATCGACACACCCCCGACGCCGAAGGAACTGTCGAGCGTGCCGTCGCCCAGAAACCGTACGACCGCAAAGTCGGCGTCCGTGCGCACCGTCGAACCCGCGACGAGGATCTTGCCGTCCGGTTGGATGGCGACGGCATTACCGCGGTCGTCGAAAGAGCCAAGCTTCAGACGCACGGTTCCACCCGCGCCAAAGCCGGCGTCCAGGCTGCCGTCAGTGTTGTAGCGGGCCAGCGCAAGGCCGTTCGTGGAAGTCCCCACGGCCACCAGCTTGCCATCGGACTGATAGACGAGATCGGCGATCGCATCGTCGCCCGAACCGAAGAAGTCCGTCGTCACCTTGCCGCCCAGCCCGAAGGTGGGATCCAGATCGCCAGCCGTCAAGAGCTGTCGCGATTCCAACGCCTCCGCCAGCAACGACCGGAAGCGATTGCGACGAGAGCACGAGTGGTCTCTCGTCTTGCCGCTTCGAGAAAAGAAGTCGCGGATCATCGTCACCACGTCTTTCGTGGGAGCCCAACGGGGCAAAGCTCAAACACGTGGGACTGGTCGCTTGCCGACCACCCCGTCACTTCACACCAGTCGGCGCATATCGGCCGCGACCCAATCGCACTTGGATCAATGATGGTCTTTCCGGGCCCAATCCGTCGCATCTCGCCGCACGCGGCACAACCCCTGTCCGACGCAACGGACGGCACTCCCCAGACGCAGTGTGGACACAACGCGATCACGAACGACGAGGTCGATTACAAAACGGCCCTATTAGCGAGACTATAGCATAAGCGCTCGTTTATGCCAACGGGAAGTTACATCGATCCCGCGAGCCTGGGTGCATTCGCACAATCGCGGACCTTTTTCGGCCTAGAGAAAATGTCAATAAGAGATTTCCGTGAACTGCGGAAGCTGATAATGTCGTGGTTTCTGATTGCCGCGGAGTTCGCAAGTTCTGGCAGAGCCGCTACCGGGCCGCCGCAGGCTATGAGACCGCCCACGCCTGAAGCGCCCGCCGAACCCAAACTCGGAGGCCCTGCATTTGGCGATCCGTTCGTTCCAGCGGTTTCGAAGGGGAAAGCAAGCCAGTTCTTCGGCTGCTCGCCGTTGAGCGTCCCTTCAGAGATTCGCCGCTAGGACGCCGACATCCACATGAAAGTACTCAGCCAGCTTGCGAATGATCTGCCGGGTGAACGCTTTTCGGCCAGCCAGCATTTCGGAAATCGTGGACTTCGCAATCCCGGTCTCCCTGTGAAGCTGGACTTGTGTTACCACTTTGGCCTCCATCAGGTGGCGAAGCATGTCGGCGTCCGAAGCCGGTTCGATGGCGTGATGTCCGTCCTCGTAGTCGGCGACCAAGTCGCTGAGCCCGTCGAGGTACAGTTGCTCCCCGTCATCGAGGTCGCTCTTGGCAAGCAACTCGTCGAGCATCGCTTGGGCCGCCTCCAGATGTTCGTCGGAGCGGATCGAGGTCAAAGGAAACACCTGCACCAGCTCCAGGTAGGAATCGCGCTGTCCGCCTGTCAACCGAAACTTCGTCTGAATGGTCATAGCTCACCGTCCTTTGGGGATTCGTCGGGGCGAGTCGGATATCCGACTCGTCGGAGGCGGCGCAAAGCACCCGCACTCGTCCTTCCACTTGCCTTCGTCGTATTCTGCGTGGGGCATGACGCGGAGGACAAAGACCTTTTGGCTGGAATACAGGATGCGAGTGACCAAGCGGTACTTGTTGCCGCCGATGTTAAAGACCACGCAACTGCCGACGAGGCTCGCATTTCCGAAGTCCGCTTTCACGCCCCCCCACGACTGCCAAGCGACCGTTCGGCTGTTCACGTGTGTGTACCATGCACGAAGTGGACCCTCAGCGTCTTGGCAGCCCGGCAGTTGCCAGAACCGTCTTAACCGAGCCTTGGAAATGACGCGCATTCGAGCCTGTTCCTCTTGTCGGCGCTTTCCTCAGATTGCACCGAATTTTAGTTCGCAAAACACGAACATGCAAGGCCGTTTTGGTTCCCGGTCTGCGAAATTGACTGGAAAGGGGACGGAAGTCGTTTCTCGATGCGGAGGACTGAAGAAGGTGCCACCCGTTGATTGCTTTCCCAAAAGAACGAGTCCCGTCCCCCCTGCTTAGTGACACAGACGTTTGACGAAAACGTTATGATGTCTTTTTCGACGTTTTTCAAACGTGCAGGGCTGTGTTCGGCACGTCGCATTTTGATATGATGTGCTGGGATGGCGTAGGGGCGGAAGCGGACTGCGAGGCCAAAGGCGTGATGACCCAGATCGGGTACGAGTACACGGACGAGGGGTAACTCAAGGCGGTCACCAGCTTCGGCGGCACGCCCTTCGGGATGCTGAACCGGGTGGAGCGGAGCTACCACCCGTTTGGCCTGGTGACGTCCGAAGCGCAACATCACTTGCCGGACGAACAGCGGACACCTCGGTTGTGCTCTGCATTTTCCCAGGCGGGAACCGGGCCAGCGTGAAACCATCCCCGTGACCAAGCGACCGCTCTTTATAGGACTAGCCACCATGAAAGTCGTCTCATCAATGATCGTTCTGGCCGGACTCGCGACGTGCCTTGCGGGCTCGTTGAGTGGGTCTGAATTGCTCGAACCCATTCATCTTCCGCCACCGGAAACCAGCGGTGGGATGCCTTTGATGCAGGCGTTGAATGATCGGATGTCTACCAAGGAATTCACAACGAAAGCAATTCCCCGAGACCAGATCTCGAATCTGCTTTGGGCGGCATTCGGCATCAACCGACCAGAGTCCGGCAAGCGCACTGTGGCCACGGCAGTCAACTGTCAAGACATCCAGATCTATGTGGTGTTCGAGACAGCTGCCTATGTCTACGAAGCACAAGAGCACCGCTTGATACCGGTCGTGAACCGGGATGTACGATCTCTCGCCGCGACTCAGGAATACGCGAGAGTAGCCCCCCTCAACCTGGTGTATGTCTCCGACTACGGCAAAATGCCGGATAGTTTCAAGGACAAGAAACAGATCTATGCCGCTTTTCATGCAGGTGCCATTAGTCAAAACGTGTATCTGTATTGCGCCTCCGCAGGTTTGGGTGCGGTCGTACGCGACGGCGTCGATCGAGCCGGCTTGAAAGCTGCCTTGAATCTGAGCGAAGACCAAGTGGTGATAATTGCCCAAACGGTCGGGCACGCGCCCGGTCCGTGAACCTCCGAGGCGGCAGGGCGTGTGGGCACCGTTACGCTTGGACGAAGATCCGCCGACGGGGTCCACGATCTGGCTGGCAAGCAGCGAGGATTCGAAGGTCGTAAAGAGGGTCCGTCGTCGCATTCGGATCACGTTCCCATCATGGGCCTCGGCTGCCACGCGGCGCATCTACATCCGCGCCGGTTGACCGGTGGCGGCCAGCACGGAGTCCCACAGGCGGCCGTCGGGATGAATTTGCTTGCGCTGCGAGACGGCGGCGGCAATCGGGACGTGGATGAATTCGCCGCGCCAGTCGCCGACCAGCATGGCCGTGCGGCCGGACATGCCGGCGTGAACGGCGTGACGCCCCAGCAGCAGGCAGAACGCGGCGTCGTGGGCGTCGGTCCTCATGCTGCGAATCATGTAGCTGGGATCGATGTACTTGAGGTTCACCTCGATGTCCATCGCTTGGAAGTGCCGCGCAATTTCATCTTTGAGAAATAGCCCGATATCGGCCAGCTTGACGTTTCCCGAAGCATCGCGCCTTTGTTCCATCGGCAACAGCTCCTGTCCGGCGCCTTCGGCGACGACCACGACGGCATGAGCGCGGCGGGCCAGACGTCGCTGCAGGGCGTCCAGGAGCCCCCGCAACGTGAAGGAAACTTCGGGCACGAGGCAGAAGTTGACATCGCTATTGGCCAGCGTCGCATAGGCCGCGATGAAACCGCTGTGCCGGCCCATCAGCTTGACCAACCCGACGCCGTTGCGAACGCCCTTGGACTCCCAGTGCGCCCCAGTGATCGGCGTTCGCGTCTGGCTGACCGCCGTATGGAACCCGAACGACTGGTGAACGAACGAGATATCGTTGTCGATGGTCTTGGGAATGCCGATGACGCCGATCGGCAGACCGCGGCGGCGGATTTCTTCGGCGATCGCCGCCGCTCCGCGCAGCGTCCCGTCGCCGCCCACCGCGAACAGGATTCCGATCCCCTTCCGCTGTAAGGTATCCGTCATTTCGCCGACATCCTGGGGGCCGCGGGACGAGCCGAGAATCGTGCCGCCGTCTTCGTGGATGGCGTCGATCGCGGCGGGCGTCAGCGGCATCGGCTCGTGGCCGTAGCGGGCGACGAGGCCCTCGTATCCAAAGCGGAACCCCCAAATCGTCGAGACGCCGTAGTGATAGGAAAGCGTAAAAACGATCGATCGAATGACATCGTTCAAGCCCGGACACAGTCCGCCGCACGTGACGATCCCGCAGGATAGCTGGGCGGGATCGAAGAAGATCTTTTGCCGAGGCCCGCCCAATTCGAAACTAGCCGGTGCTTGGCCGGCTGCTAAAGCCGTCTCGACGGGGCGCGGATCGGAATCGTACAAAACGCGACGATCATCGGAAACGAAACGCAGAGCGACGGGGGAATCGAAAACCGCTTCGCCCAGGCGAGCGATATCAAAGTTCATCGCGGGGATATTCAACGCGGTGTCTCCGGAGGCGCGGGCAAGCCGCCAAAAATGGGTTCGGTCCTACGAGGCTCCAATGCCGTGCCCAGCTGGACGTATGATACCGAAATCTGTTTCGTCCACACAGAGCAAGACCGCGTAGATCAAGAATCACTCTCTGCGTTCCGGCTCGGACAGCGAACGCAACGCCTTATACGGCTTTTTGCCGCGCCACAGCGCCAAGCCGCGAACGGCGTGGGAAAGGAGTGAAAAATGGGCGCGCAACTCGTCTTCCGAAACCATGTCGATGGTCCGCACGATCCAGTTCGCGCCGGCAACAACGATCGCCCATCTCGGCTGCAATTGCGGCGGGCCAGCGCCCAATACTCCACGGCGTGTCGCCGTTCCGAAGGCCGCCGGGGTGCTGGTCGGCCACCCGTCGCCGGTTGGCACCCTCCAAGAACCGCACGAGCTGGTAAGCGGCTCGCGCATCATCCGATCGATGCGCCGTAAATGGTCGTAAATGCGCCCGTGTCCGCGATCGAGTAAAGCTTGGCCTTCTGGGAAAACTTTGTCAATCGCGATGATTTTCTTGATTCTGACGATTCTGCGGCCGATAAATTTCTTTGCATTCCCAGGTGCGGGGAATTGACGGCAAAATCGAAAGGAAAGAACTTATGTCCAAGCATCTTGCGTGCGGCTTTCTGCTTCTGGCTATGGGGCTATTGGCGAGCGGCTGTTGCATCACGAATCAAGGCGTCTGCGATACCGGATTCGGCTGCGACAGTTGCGGGCCGGCGGGCGGCTATGAGACCTGTGGCGAGTGCCAACCGGGAATGTGTCACCATCCGTGGCTGTGGGGCCGCGTCCAGTCGGCGTTGACGTGCGATGCCGGTTGCGGCGACGTGTACTGGGGCGAATGGGCCAGCGATCCGCCGTCCTGGGGCGGCGCGTGCGGTGCGTCCGGTTGCGGTGATTGCTACGGAATCTGGAATCCTCTCCGCGGGCTTGCGCATTTGTGGGGCTACCGCTACGCTGCTGCGGGCTGCGGCATGGGGCACCACGTGGGCTATGACGAAGGCTGCGTCGGCTGTGCAGAAGCCTACGACGGGATGGAACCGGTCGAGGAGGTGTACGAGGAAACGCTGCCGGCTCCCAGGCCGGACGTGGAGCCGGAGACGTCGAAACAGGCGTCGATCAAGCGGCCCGTGAAAGCGGTCAAACATGTCCCCGCCAGCCATAAGACCACCACGGTCCGCCGGAAATAGGCAAACATTCTAAATGGCGCAGTACAATAAACCTACGGCCGCGGCCGGATTTCCGCCTTCAGCCCCTCCGCCCAGTGTTTGTGTTCGTCCGTGTAATACAGGTACGCTCGGCTGGCGGGTCCGGTGTATGTTCCGGGGACCGCCGCGATCAAACGGATCGGCAATTCGATGCGTTCCTCGCCTTGCAGCGCCCGCCAATACAGCACCAGATCGCGACCCAAGACCTCGTAGGCCGCGATCTGGCCGGCTTTGACCAATTCTTTGAGTTGATCGTGGTGGACTTCCAAACCGCCCGGCACGCCGATGATCGCCACCGGCATCGGCACCGTCTCTCCCGTTCGATTGACGACGGCAACGGCTGCCTCGGTCATGTCGCCTTCGTCCACGACAGCGTCCCGCAATGCGGCGCTCAGATGTACTTTGCAAGCGTCGGAGGAAGCCGGTTTCAGGCGATGGTACTTGACGGCGGCCGAGTACGGCATTTGCGAACCGCCGGTCATCTGGATTTGCACCTGATGCTTGCCGGGGCGCAACACGGCCGACGCGTCCGGCAATTCGAGGACACCTTGGGTTTCGGCGGTGAATTCGACCGCTTGGCCCACCGGCGAGCCGTCGACGACCAACTGCAGGGTTCCCGGCGCTTTGGGTTTGGCTCGCGACTGGTCGTAAGCCACGATGGCGCGAAGGGCCAGGACGGTGGATTGCGTCGAGCCGAAGCGGCCCGCTTTGCAGGTTTCCGCCAAGTACTGGATCGATCGTTCGACGTTCTCCGCGTAACGCGGGTTCTTCAGCCATGCCAGCACGGCCAGCGCCGTGGTCTCGATCGCCAGCGCTTCGCCGCCGCTGCCAACGACCGACGTGACGGCGCCGCTCAGCGCCCCGTTTTCGGTCTGCTTGCCGGCCAGGTTGTCCAGCAGGTGATCGGCCCCCTCTCGATCACCGCCCAGAGCGAGCACATTGGCGCCCAAGGCCATTACATACGTGTTCTGCGTTCGCTCGGCGGCGTCCCGGACCCAGGCGACTTCGCGCGTCAAATCGCCGTCGACGTTAGCCTCCAGCAGCGCCCACGTGTTGTACGGATTGGCCACTTCGGGTTCGGCCAGCCACGTGTGCAGCGTGTGCGTCTTGCGGGCATACCCGCCTTGTCCGTCGCGCTGGCCCAGCAGCCACGTGCGCGTGCGTTGCAGCATTGCGGGATCAACGTGGCGAACTTGGGCCATATCGGTGAATTGCAGCAGGCCGTACGCCGTCAGCGCGTCGTGACCGGGGTCGCTGCCGAACCACTCGAAGCCTCCGCTCTTGCATTCGAACCCCAGCAGCCGCTCGTAGCCTTTGGCTAGGATTTCACCGCTGCGTTCGACCAGCGTCGCATCGACGCCTTGATGCGACAGGAAATACTGTTGAGCCATGACCAGGGGATACGTCGTGGAACTGGTCTGCTCGAAGCAGCCGTAAGGCTCTTGAATCAGCCGTTGAAGCGCTTCGGTCATGCTGGCCAGCGGGGTCGGATAGACGACGATCCGGGCCGCCAAGCTGCCCCCGACCAGATCTTTGGGAATCGTGAACTCGTGCGACACCGTATCGCCGGGCCGGATCAAGCCGCCGGCGCCGTCCTCGACGGGAAAGCCCAGCGGCTTGACCATCATGCTGCGGGTCACCCGATCGGCATACGGTCCGGCGGTGCCGGCGAGCGTGAATCCGATGGGGCCGTGAAAGTTGCCCACGCGGACGCGCATCGTTTTCCGTGTCCGCTCGCCGGCTCCGAGGACAAACGGCGAAATGAGCGATTCGATCGTCTGCGACGCTTCCGTGGTGATCTTGACGGTCGCTCGTTCCAGCGGCGATCCGGTCGCGTTGACAATCGCGATGGGAACCCGAATCACGTCCTCCATCGTAACTTCCAGCGGCAGCTTCGGTTCGATATAGAACGGCTCGACGGATTCGATCTGCAGCGAGGCGCCGCCCACCGCTCCGTCGCCCGTAAACGCGTCGGCCAGCACGCGGAAACTGCTCACCGCGTCGTTCAAGCCGAACTCGATTGTCGCGGTGCCTTCAGGGCCCGTGCGGATCCCGGCGTGCCAGAATAGGGTTTCGGTAAAGTTGGTTCGTTCGTTGGGCTGACGGCCGCTACGGACTTGGTGAGCATAGATGCGGACGGGAACAAAGTCGTTGCGGAGTTGGCTGAGCGGTTCGCCGGCTATCAGCGGCACTTCCGCCGAGGCCAGGCCTTGCTCCAGCGCTTCGGCCATCCTTTCACGTTTGCCGCCGAGCGCCTCGTCGCGCGCGGGCCGCCGACTGTCCGCCGGGGCCTGCGCGTCGGCCGGGGCATCCGCGTCTGCCAGCTGCCTGTTCTTGTTCGCATCGAACCGCTCCGCCGCGGCGGGCTGGTCGTGCCCTGCGGCGACCGCTTCCGGCCCTGCCGGCGCGGCCGCCGCGGCGTCAACCTGAGGAGCCTCCATCGCCTTGGCGGGCATCGCCAAGGGGATCGGCCTCACGGCCCCTTTCGGGACCGCAAACCGGTCGGCCTCCAGCAGCATTCCTCCTCCCAGGCCCGCACTGAACTGTTTTCGTTCCCTCATGGCCGCCATCTGCAGCGCCAGCACCCGCCGCGCCGCGTCGCCATGCTCGCGGAGCACCACGTCGGTGTGCACGAAGGCGAATCGCCGCCAGCCTTGCGTGCCCAGCAGCAGGTCCACGGCCAGCGGCGCCAGAACGTTGTCCGGGTCCAAGTACACATGGGCATCAGCCAATTCGCGGACCTCGCTTTCCAACAGCACCATGACTGGCAAACGAGGCGCCTGGTCGCGGCGTTCGATCATCTCCAGCACGCTGTCGTCGGTGGCCGTTACTCCCACGACCGCGTCCACCGGCTTGCCGTCTCGGTCCGTGGTCTGCAGCGTGATCCGGGCGGTTCCTCCGGGTACATACTGAGGGGCATCGGCCGCAAGCTTGACGATCACCGCATTGCGCGGCTGCCGAAACACCAGCCGCTCCGCCAGCGGCGTCCCGTCCGGCCCCCAGACGGTCGCGATCAAAACGCCCTCGGGATCCGTCGGCTGCAACGAGAACTCGACCGTGTGCGGCGAGTCCGACCCCGAACCGGTTTTGCGTACCTCGGTTCGGGCGAGGACCATCTCCCGCTTGGTCAACGTGACGACCAGCGGCCGATCGGCGGGCATGCCGGATACCGCCAGCGTCACGCGATCCTCCGGCTGGTAGATGTCTTTTTCGGCTCGCAGCACGACCCCCGCGGCGTGCACCTCCGGCAGCGCGTAGGGGGTCTGGATCCCGGAAGGCTCGGTGATTTTCAAAGCGTACTTGCCGCCCGCTTTCGGGGTCAGCTCGAATCGGCCTCGGCCTTCGTGTTCGCTGCGGAATCGCGCCACCTCCGTGCCGTCCTGGTCGATGATCACACCCGCCAGATCAGCCGGTTTCTTGGCCGGGGTAAACGCCTCAAAATAAACGCGGTTGGACAGCCCGGCGACCAATTCGCCGCCCTCGGGATATAGGGCCAGGTCCACCGTCTGCAATAGGATCGGAATGGTCTTGCCAGCGGTCTCTAAAACGCCCCCGTCCTCGATCGCCATCGCCAGTACGCCTTCGCCGCGCGTGATCTGCTGCGGCAGCTGAAACCGCGCCACACAGACGCCTTGGGGATCGACCGAGGCCGGCCCGCGAAATATTTCGTCGCCGTCCACCCGCGCGGTTATCGTCACCGGCGCGCCTGCCGGCACTCCGCCTTCGGCCCGCTGGACCTGCAATGTCGCGACGACCTCGTCGCCCGGACCGTACCCGTCGCGAAGGAATTTGATCTGCGTCTTCAGCCGTGGAGCCCGGTATGCGCGAACGTCGAATTTTCGCTGAGCGGGCGCGTAGCCTGTGAAGGGATACGTGGCACGGACGGTGTACTCGCCGCCCGCCTGGCCCTCCGGCACGATCCACTGAAAACCCGCCACGCTGTCTTCCGTCTGAACTTGTCCGGAAGCGACCACATCGCCTTTGGGACCGCGAATTTCTACGACGGCCGAAGCCTGCTCGAAAGCCGGTAACGGCTGCCGCGTGGCGTGCTGCAGCAGGACGCCCCGCACGAAGACCGTTTCGCCGGTGCGATACACAGGCTTGTCCGTGCTCAAGAAGGTCAGAAACCGATCGGGACCACCCAGAGTCTGCGTGTCGGCAATTCCTAGTCCAGCGCTCGCTTTAGACCGCTTCACCGCTTGATCTTCGGCGGGACTTTGCCAGATCCCCCCCCCGAGACACGCGGCGGTGCCGCAACAAAACCAGAAAACGAAGGAAAACGATCGGCGTCTCATGGTCAGAGCCTCCTCACACTAGAACAATGGCTTGGGGGAACAATGGCTTGGGATTTCACACGCGACACCAATACAGACGACGCGGCAACTCCGATGGTTTTCTCAAGACGGCGGGAACAAGTCGCCTGGACTACCGAGCTATCTGATGGCTATGATACGGTAGAAATCGCTTTCGGGATGGATCTGAAAATCCCGGCCCGCCCGACACGCCCCCACCGAACCGCGTTTGAATTACTCTTATGCTGACGACGACCTTCCATGATCTGAACGCCACGATGACTCGCGGGCACGACGCAGATGCGGCGAATATAAACAGCGAATTATCGGCCCGCTATCAGCACTTGGTGAAATCGAAGTACTTCCCGTGGACCATCCATTCTCATTTCCAGCGGCGGCTGGGCTCGGGGGGACAGGGTATCGTGTTCTTGACGGAGCACCGGGGCGCGGACAGTTTTACGGTCCCCGTGGCGGTCAAGGTTTTTGCGCCGGAGCGGTACGACGACGCGCGGGCCTACGACGAAGCCATGGCGCGAATCGCCCACGTTTCTGCGCTGATCGCCCGCATCCAGCAAGACAATCTGCTGACCGTGCTGAATTTTGTCGATTGCGACCGGATCCGCATGATGCTGATGGAGTGGGTTGACGGCTTTGATCTCCGCCACCTGCTGAGCAAGCAGACGCTGCAGCGTATCCAGGCTCGGGTCAGCAGCCGGCGCTGGGAGTATATCAACAATGTGATCGCGACGGACGGACCCGACCAGACGCGATTCAAGCCCGGGGTCGCCGTCGCGATCGTCCGGGAGTGCTTGATGGCTCTGGCCGCGCTGCACCGCGAGAACGTCGTGCATGGCGACATCAAGCCCTCGAACATTATGCTCAAGCGGACCGGCAACGCCAAGATCATCGACATCGGCTCGGCATTCGAGATGGACAATCCGCCGCCCATTCGCACGTGTACGCCGTTCTACGCGGCCCCCGAAGTGCTGGACGGTGGCGACATGACGCCCCGCAGCGACTTGGCTTCGCTGGGCTATGTCTTGATCGAGTTGCTGTCGGGCCGCCCGCCGTTGGACGGTTTGAAGACCTACCGCGAATTGCTGGAAGCCAAACGGATGCTGCCGCAGAAGCTGGCGACGATTTTGCCCGCCGAGGTGACCTGCAACGAACTGTTGATGAGTTTCTGCCGGGGTCTGATCGCCCCCGACCCGCAATTGCGGTTTCCGGATGCCGAGGCCGCCACGATGCTCAAGGAAGGCGCGGCGGCATTTCTCCGCCAATTGGTCAAAGGCGATATGTCCAGCGAGTACGTAAACGAAATCCGGCTATTGATCGAGGAACTGAAAGAGTTGCATGAAGCCGGCGAGGATCTCGAACCCCCGACCGTGTAGGGGGTCCCCGTGAACACCGACGACACGATTGCCGCGATCGCTTCCGCGCCGGGTGGCGCTTACCGAGGTATTATACGGATCAGCGGTCCGGAAGCCGTCGCGTGCTTGAGAATCTGTTTCCGCTGCAGTTGCGAAAACGACTTGGCGGACGTCGCGCGCCCGACGGTGGTATCAGGCCGGCTGGCTCTGGGCGATCTCCTGGGCGACATCTCCGGCGATCTGTACCTGTGGCCCGGGACGCGAAGCTATACACGTCAGCCGTTGGCCGAGCTGCATACCGTGGGCTCGCCACCCGTGTTGGACGCGGTGCTGCGGACCGTGTGCGCCGCCGGCGCTCGGCTCGCCGGACCCGGCGAATTCACGTTGCGAGCCTTCTTGGCCGGGCGTTTGGATTTGACGCAAGCCGAGGCCGTCTTGGCGGTCATCGACGCCGGCAGCCGAACGGAGCTTGACGTCGCTCTCCGGCAGCTGGCCGGCGGACTGGCCGGACCGCTGCACGGGGTGCGGAACCAGCTACTGGACTTGTTGGCACAACTCGAAGCCGGCTTGGATTTCGTCGACGAGGATATCGAGTTCATCTCCGCCGCCGAGTTGCAGCGCCGACTGCTGGACGTTGAGCAAAGTCTCGCCCGGCTGGTTGAACAAGTATCGTCCCGGGGCCGGGCCGACGAACAGTTCCGCGTAGTCCTGCTGGGCTGGCCGAACGTGGGCAAGAGCAGCCTGATGAACTCGCTGGCCGGCGAACAGGCTGCCTTGGTGTCGCCGCACGCCGGCACGACGCGCGACTACCTGACGCGAACCGTCGACCTTGGCGGACTGGATTGCCAGCTGGTCGACACGGCCGGCTGGGACGCCACCGCCACCGCCGCCAGCGGCAGCGTCGCCACGTCGGCGCAAACGCTTTCCACCCAACAGACAGACCAAGCTCATGTCCAGCTGTTATGCTTGGATGCGACGCGGCCCCTGAATGCCTGGGAACGCGGCATGGTCGCGGCTGAACCACCCGCGAACCGCATCCTGGTCTTGACCAAGATCGACCTCCCGCTCGCGACGGATCTGCGTCAGAAAGCAATATCCACCAGCAGCCACACCGGGGCGGGCATCGAAGCGTTGCAGCGAGCGATTTGCCAATGCATCACCGCAGGGCAAAGCCACGCGGACGTAGTCGCCGGCACGGCGCTCCGCTGTCGCGAAAGCCTGCGGCGATCCGCCGCCGCGGTGCAACACGCTCGCCAAGCGGCCCCGGGCGGCGCCGGCGAACAGTTCGGGGCCGTCGGCGAGGAACTCGTTGCGGCCGAACTCCGTCTGGCCTTGGACGAACTCGCCCAAGTCGTCGGCGCCGTCTACACAGACGACGTCTTGGACCGGATCTTCAGCCGTTTTTGTATCGGCAAGTAAGCCGCACGGGATGTTCCTCGGACATAACGACGCCCCCGCCGTGATTCCCCCATGTGATCCATCCGGCCTCAATAGGAACGATGCACCGGCCCTGCTGGCCTTGGCCCGCGTCCCGGGCTGGTTGCAGAGCGAATACGAGTTCGACTTCCAGCCGCGGCGCCGGGGGATTTATCCCCGCGAGTCGCCGGTGCTGACGACGGGGTTTCCGTTCGGCATTTGGCAGAGCGAAACGGCCGTGCCGACGGCGCGGCCGCTGGTGGTCTGGACGCCGCTGATCCCGCTGACGTCGGCGCCGGTGGTGGGAGGCGACCGTCAGACCGTCGCCGGACGGTTCGTGGACGACGCGGGGGACGACGGCGACATCATCGGGGCGCGGCTGTATCGCCAAGGCGATTCGCTGCGGCGGATCCATTGGCACAAACGGCCCGCCGCGACGTGCTGGTCGTCTGCGAACGGCAAGCCACCGCGAGGCAGCGCGTCCGGCTGACGCTCGAGGGCCCCGGCCCGGTCACGTGGCATGCGGGAACTCGGTGATCGCCAGTTGCGTTGCCGCCCTCGGGCTGCTCCTGTGTGCGGGACGCATTCGGGATCGCACCCCGCCGGGCGGCACTGCAGCCAAGGCATGACGAAAGGCAGCCCAGCACTTGGCTTGCTGCCCTCCGGTTCCTTCAAGCCACGCCGTAGAAAAACGCGCTGTCCGCTTGTTAATCAGGAAGGCAGGAACGGATCGGCGGCGCGTTCCAGTCCTCGCTGATTGCGACCAACGCTTGCATTGCGCGGGGCATCGCGCTACGACTCTCCTGGCGAATGCTTCCGGCTTGCCCGGAGGATGATTGCGTTTCTCGCAACCAACGCCGAACCTCCCGCTTCCTCCTTTTGCCGTCGCACCGTGACGCAGCCACGGGAAATATCCGAGCCCAACGTTGCCTGCGGGAAGACACGCTCGCCGGCGACGTTATAATGCCACGAAGGCGCGGCTATCCCCCTTCTACGCTTCCCACGCTCCCTCCGTGCCGTGTTATCTGGCCGAATGCCATCGCCGCTCGAAGTAAACGCTCGAACAGCCCTCTCGAAGGCGGTACGCACCCTGTTATCTGGCCAAAACCGGCCAGATAACAGCCCGGCAGACCTCGTCGCCGAGCAGACGCAAACTTCTTTAGTCAAACAACTTCCGACGGCTGACCCGCCTGAGTCGTCCGCAGTATTCTCCGGCCGCTATCGGCCAGAGAACATGCACGTCGACACATCCCCCCCAGAACAATCAGTCGCGATCACTGCGTCTGATCGGCGTTATCTGGCCGAGATAAAACGCTTCCCACCCCCCAACAAATATCAGAAAAACCTTGCACCGCCGCCCCTTGCGCCTGTAAACTATCGCTCGAACAGCCCGGCAATATCTAAGCCAAC